>Ga0098055_1000006_pt1 | contig 259270 bp, 221 predicted proteins | sample 17_taG_FD_75107 | JGI IMG/M metagenome (GOLD analysis project Ga0098055, IMG submission 75107) | Marine viral communities from the Subarctic Pacific Ocean - 17_ETSP_OMZ_AT15314 metaG | ecosystem: Environmental > Aquatic > Marine > Oceanic | place: Pacific Ocean | collected 2015-01-18 | reverse complement strand
TCTGCCTGGACTGCAGAGGCTTTGAAACTGACCATGCCGGCATCGGTATTTTCCCGTTCTACCGAAAGTCATAATCAGGACAAGGTCAGCATGGGCACCATTGCAGCCCGTGACTGTCTGCGGGTCCTGGAGTTGACCGAACAAACCGCAGCAGCCACCTTGATGGCTGCCGTCCAAGCCATTCACTTGCGGGTTAAAAAAGGCGAGTTGGTGTTGGAGAACCTCAACAAAGATGTGCAACAATTCATCGCTGCCATCAGTGAACAAGTGGGTTTTCTGGCCATTGACCGGCGGTTGGACCATGACATCAATACCGTAAGCCAATGCATTAAAAATCAACACTGGTCATTGTATGAAACAGATTGAAGCAACCATCGAATTTACGGTGCCTTTTTATGATGTTGATGCCATGTCTATTGTTTGGCATGGGCACTATGTCAAATATTTTGAACGGGCTCGTTGTGCCTTGCTGGATTTGTTGGATTATAACTACGAACAAATGCGGGCATCGGGCTACGTGTGGCCGGTGGTGGATATGCGCATCAAATACGTCAAACCCTTGAAATTCCAACAACGCCTCAAAGTGGTGGCACAATTGGCAGAGGTTGAGTATGGTTTAAAGATCACTTTCCAAGTCATCGATGTGGCATCCAACGAAGTGCTGACCAAAGCCTATACCAAACAAGTCGCGGTCGATAGTCAGACCGAGGAAATGTGTTTGTTGTCGCCAGACATCCTGCACCAAAAAGTGGCTGCCTATGAAAATTAAAGTTTTTTGTTTGTTGCTGACAATGGTCTTGCCACTACATGCGGAAGATTCCATTCTGGTGGAGCAGTTGCACCAAGCCTATGACCAGGTACAATATTTTGAAGCTGAGTTTGTACAGAACAAGCAGGTCAAGTTTTTATCCAAACCGTTGGTGTCAACAGGGGTGATTAAATATGCACCCACTCATGGCATGATCTGGGAAGTGGTTAAACCCATCTGGGTGAAAACCAAAATCAATAATGAGGGCATCTTCAAAACCAACAGCTTTGAACAGAACGTCAAAGTGAACGATGTACAGATGCAAGCGGTGGCTGATATCTTGGGTGAACTGCTGGGTGCCCGACTGGATCGAATGCGCAGCCAGTTTGAGTTGTCAGCCAGTCAGCTCTCAGATGACCAGCTGCACTGGGAAGCCACCTTGATACCGCGTTCGAAGTTGATCAAAAAAGCGTTGGCTCAATTGCATATTGAAGGGCTGCTTGATGAAGCTGGACAAGGGCAGGGGATTTCCAAGATCACCCTGGTTGATCCCAATGAAAACATCACCACCATTGTCTTTAGCGAAGTGGTGATGTTCAACGAACAGTCACCACCAGCAGAACTGTTGCATGATTTTCAGTAAGCTTTGGTTCCGGGTCTTGTGGTTGGTCATCATCGGCTTGACCGGTTTCCATGCCATCAAACAATTACAGGTCGAAACCAATATCCTCAAACTTTTGCCTCAATACGAATCTGAGTTGACCAATGAATTGATGGGTGTGGCCACCGAGCGGGTCAACAAACAATTGGTGCTGATGGCATCTGCCAAGTCAGATACTGATTTGAAAGAACACTTTAAATATCAATTGGATGCTATTGATAATAAGGTATTATATGAGAATATTATTTATCAGATTGATACCAATCAGATGTCCGGTCTGTATGCCATCTTGGCACCCCGTCGATTTAATTTCTTAAGCCATGACGATGCCATTTTACGCCATCAGAAAGGTTACCATGAACACTTGCTGACGCTGGCCAGGGAATCACTTTATGGTGTGCAGATGTTGTCACAAGAACAGCTGACCACAGATCCTTTGTTTACCTTTCAGCGTTTCATGTCCTCGTTTGGCAGTTTAAATCAAATGGCCCTGGATGTTTCTGAGGGCTATTTCATGGTTGAGCAATCCGCCACAGAACAGCCATCACACATGCTGGCATTTGTGGAGCTGGCTTCATCTGCGTTCCTGCCAGATAACCAAAATGCGGTTCATAGCGACATCATCAACATGCGCAAGCAATTGGCTGAACAAGGGATTGAGCTCAAGTCATTTGGGGCAGTCATGTATGCCCACCAGGCTTTTCAGGATGCCAAAAAAGAAATATCAACCGTGGGAGTGGGCAGTTTGCTGGCTATAGTGGCTTTGATCACTTTGGCTTTCCGGTCGGTGTCACCGCTGTTGCTGAGTCTCAGCGCCATTGCGCTGGGTTTGTTGGTGGCGCTTGGGGTGACGGTTTGGGTATTTGGTGCCATCCATGTCTTTGCTTTGGTTTTTGGCGCCACCATTGCCGGTGTGTCGATTGACTATTGCTTTCATTATTGGGTCGATGCCCATTTTCGCGCAGCAGAACAAAAACCTTTTAACGTAACGCAGTTATTACCGGCTTTGTTCATTGGATTTGGTAGCAGTGCCTTGGTATACCTGGGGTTTTTGCTTACCCAGTACAATGTTTTGGCGCAAATAGCGGTGTTTTCGGTGACGGGATTGTTGGCGGTATTGATGAACGTGGTTTGTCTCTTTCCTTGGATTCATAAGGCAACAGTGAAACCAGCACCCAAACCACTTGAACGATTCAGTGAATTGGTCATCAATAACCCCATCCAGCGCCTGTTGAGATCACCCGGTTGGGTGCTTGGCTTGTTGTTCACTGCCATGGGCTGCCTGTATTTAATCGCCCAACCCAACGACGATGTGCGTGACCTACAGCATTTGTCGCCCACCCTGAAAGCCGAAGAACAAGCCATTCGCAATGCCCTGGACTGGCAACCCATTGAACAGTATGTGTTGGTCCATGATGACAGCATGTCAGGGTTGTTGCAAACCGAAGCCAAGGTGCTGAAAATGCTTGAGTCGCAAGGGGTAGACGTTTTGGGCGTGTCAGATTTTATTCCACCTGTTGAAACCCAACTGCTGAACTTTCAGGCCATGAAAGCCACTTTGGAATCAGCCGCCGGTCAGCAATATTTCCAAGAGCTGGGGATGGCAGTGCCTGAGCCAGTTGATTTCAAGCCTTTTGCCTTGAACCAAATAACATCTCCACCTTTATCGACCCTGTTCAACCAGCGCTTGCTTGGCACGGTCTTGGACCAATACGGTTTATTGATTCCAGTGCAACAGCCAATCAGCTTGCCAGATGACCCTCATTTCAGCATAATTCAACAGGCCGAAGACACTTCGGCATTGTTTGCTCAGTTCAGAATGACCGCAACCTGGGTATTGTCTGGTGCGGTTTTGGTGTTGTTGTTGGGACTGAGCTTGTTTAAATACGGCTTTATTCAGTCTTTACATTTGGTGCTGTTGCCCTTGTTGGGTGGTGTGGTGGCAATGTTGTTTGCTGCTGTTGCCGGCTTGCACCTGTCGTTGTTCAGTGTGTTGGCGGTTTTGTTGATCTTGGGTATGGGCTTGGATTACGTGGTGTTCTTGACTGAATCGCAACGGCCACAGACCATCATGATGGCCATGCTGCTGGCTGGAACCACCACAGTATTGGCTTTTGGTTTGTTGGCTTTAAGTCATGTGCCGGTATTGAAATCATTTGGGTTTATGGTTGGAGTGGGTATGGTGTGGGTGTTGATGACAGCGCCGGCCATTTTGGATTGGCGCAATAGGGATGACTCATGATAGCAAACAGAACAACAGACGTGGTGGTGATTGGTGCCGGTCCGGCTGGAGCCATTGCCGCTTGTTTATTGCGCCAACAAGGCCATCAGGTGGTGGTGCTGGAAAAGAGTACCTTTCCTCGTTTTGTTATCGGTGAAAGCTTGTTACCGCAGTGTCTACAAACGCTGAAAGCCGCTGGTTGTCTTGAGGCTGTGAATGCCGCTGGTTTTCAGCGCAAAGTGGGTGCCAATTTTCAGCACCGAGGCCATTATGAGCAAATCAATTTTGCCGATAAGTTTGCTGCTGGTCCCAGCCATGCTTTTCATGTGCTGAGATCAGAATTTGATGATATTTTGGCTCAGTGTGCTGTACAGGCTGGCGCCACCGTCGAATTCAATGCCACCGTCACCGCTGCCAAAAACCAGTTCAATGACTGTTTGGTGGCCTACACCGATGCCGACGGTAATTCCGGTGAAGTCAGGGCGAAGTTTATCCTTGATGCCAGTGGTTATGGTCGGGTGTTGCCGCGGTTGTTGGACATCGATCAGCCCAGTAGTTTGGAACCCAAAGCCAGTTTTTTCACCCATGTTGATGACGGCATACTTCCAGAGGACCACCAACGCGACGTCACTTTGATCACCACCCATCCCAAACACCGCAACGTCTGGTACTGGTTAATCAGTTTCGCTAACGGCAGAAGCTCTGTCGGTGTGGTTGGCCCACCAGAGTTGGTTGAACCATACCAAAGTGAAGGCATGGCAGGCTTGAAAAAAATCATTCATGAAGACCCTGAGTTGGCTCACATTTTGAGGCATGCCGATTTCGATAGCCAGGCCCATCAAATCAATGCTTATTCAGGTAACGTCACGCAGTTTTGTGGTGACGGGTACGCCGTGTTGGGAAATGCCGGAGAGTTTCTGGACCCCATTTTTTCTTCGGGCGTAACGGTGGCCATGAAGTCCGCTCATTTGGCCACCACAGTATTGGACAAACAGTTAAATAATGAGCCCCATGATTGGGAACAAGGATTTGTTGAGCCATTGAAGATGGGCATTGAGACGTTTAAAACCTTTGTCACCCATTGGTACAGTGGTGGTTTTCAGGATGTGATCTATTCGCCGGCTTCAAATAAAAACGTCAAAGCAAAGATCGCTTCGATTCTGGCTGGTTATGCCTGGGACACTGACAATCCCTATGTGCTTAATCCAGAAGCCAGGCTACAAACCTTGATAGCGATATGTCAACAATGAAGTCGTTAGTCCATTTACCACTTTGGGTTATGGTTGCCGTGTTGTTGTCAGCCTGTCAAAAGCGCGCCATCAAAGTCGCAGCCAGTAACACCTCATACACAGGCATAGTCACCCAATCGCTGCGCTTCGTCGACAACCATGAGACCACCCAATGGGTCTGCTACACGGAAATCCAAGCCCAAGTCATTACCGGCGTCAGTTGCCAAAATGACACGGCCTTACCGTTGTTTTCTGGTGGTTTAATTGACGGAGAGTTCCATTACGACTACCCCAGTAAATGGTTACTGGAGGTTTCACCAGAACGGGTGATGTCTTACTTGAAGCTGGCTTTGTACCAAAATTTGGAATATGACCAGCAGGCTGTGGTCTTGCACAAAGAAAACGGACTCACCGAAATTCAGGATTTATCTAACCACATCACTGTGAGGGTCGAAACGTTATGAGTGCAGCCGGGAAAGCCCATAGGAAAGCCGTTGGAAAAGCCGTTGGTATTCACAGTTTGGCCTTGTCTTGTGCCCTGGGAGAAAACCTAGAAACCATTTGGAAACAAGCGCGACAAGGTTCGGTTGAGGGCATGCAAGTTGACCAAGACATGTTGTTCAGTGGACAAACACATTTGGGCAAAGTGACCGTCAATCAGCATGAAATACCGCCGTTTTTCGATACCCGTATCAATCATTTGGTACTGGACCTGTTAACTCAATTAGACCCAGCGACGTACCAACACACTTTACAAGCCAATCCTGAAAAAGTGGGCGTCATTCTCGGTACCAGCACCTCTGCAGTAGAGGAGCTGGAACGCGCCTTACCGGTTCATGATGACACGGGTGAATGGCCTGATGATTATATGTATCATCAACAAAGGATGGCGCATCCTGCTGAATTTTTGGCTCAACATCTGGGCATCGAAGGACCGGTGATGGCGGTCTCAACCGCCTGTTCATCCAGTGGCAAGGCCTTGCTCAGCGCCCGCCGATGGCTCGACCAAGGCCTGTGTGACGTGGTCATTGCTGGTGGTGTCGATGTGCTGTGTCAGATGACGGTCAATGGTTTCAATGCTTTGGGAGCTTTGTCAGCTGATTTGTGTTTGCCATTCAGCACCAACCGTACTGGTATCAATATCGGTGAGGGCGGAGGACTGTTTGTGTTGAGACGTGAGTCAGCAGACATTAATTTACTCGGTGGTGGTGAATCGTCTGATGCGCACCACATTTCTGCCCCTGATCCAACTGGTGCTGGTGCCATGGCAGCGATTAACCGGGCTTTGCGAGATGCTGGTATCGAACCTGATCTAATGGATTATGTGAATTTACATGGTACCGGAACGCAACAAAATGATGCCATGGAAGCACAGGCTGTGCACCAAGTTTTTGGCGAACAGGTCGCTTGTGGGTCAACCAAGGCGATGACCGGACATGCTTTAGGAGCAGCCGGAGCGATTGAAATTGGTTTGTGTGCTTTGACCTTATCAAAACTGAATGTCCAAAACCAACTGATTCCGCATGTCTATGATGGTCACTACGACCCGGCATTGGCGCCATTGATATTGGCTGATAATAAAGCCCGTGAACACAGGCTGAAACGGGTGCTGTCAAACTCATTTGCTTTTGGTGGTAGCAATGTTGCCGTTATTTTGGGAGCTGGTGATGACTGAATATGATATCAAAGACTTGTTACCGCACTCGGGTCAAATGCTGTTGATTGATCGGGTGGTTGATTGGGGTGATGATTGGTTAGTGGCAGAAGTGGATATCCAAGCCGACAGTTTGTTTGTGGAGGGTGGTTATCTGGATGCTTTGGTGGTGATAGAATACATGGCCCAGACAGTAGCCGCACTGGCAGGCATCAGGGCCAAAAACAGTGACCGGCCCATTCAGATTGGCATGTTGTTGGGCACTCGAAAATACGCCTGTAGTCATGATCGCATCGCCATCAACACAACAGTCAAGGTACATGTTAAGGAGTTGTTTGTCGAAGAAAATGGTCTGGGAGTCTTCTCTTGTGAGGCCACTGCCGGTGAGGTGCATTTGAATTGTCAGTTGAATGTTTATCATCCGCCCGAGACCCAAAGCAATAACGATGATGCCGTAGATATAAATGAACATGAACTTGAACAAGAACATGGAGACAATGAACATGGATAAAACCACATTGATCACTGGTGCCACTGGCGGCTTAGGCAGTGCCATGGCCCACGCTTTAGCGGCTCAGGGTCACAACCTGGTATTGCATTACCACAGCAATGCCACCAAGGCTGAACAACTCAAACAACAAGTTGAAGACCTGGGTGTTAAAGCCAGGTGCATCCAGTTTGCCATGGATGACCGTTCCACCATTCAACAAATCTTGACGGCAGACCAGGCAGAACATGGGGCTTATTACGGTGTGGTTTGTAATGCTGGCATCATCAGAGACAATGCCTTTCCAGCTATGTCTGGTGAAGAATGGGATCAAGTCATCCACACCAATTTGGATGGGTTCTACAATGTGCTGCATCCGGTGATCATGCCCATGGTCAGGGCCAAACAGGGCGGGCGCATCATCACCATCGCCTCAGTCTCCGGGATCATGGGTAACCGCGGCCAAACCAATTACAGTGCATCGAAAGGAGGCTTGATTGCCGCCACCAAATCCCTGGCCATTGAATTGGCCAAACGCAAAATCACCGTCAACTGTGTGGCCCCAGGCATCATTGAAACTGAAATGACTGAGCACATGGACGATGCTATGATCAAACAAATCGTGCCTTTGCGCCGCGCAGGACAGGCGACCGAAGTGGCCAGTCTGGTGGGTTACTTGATGTCCGATGAAGCGGCATACATCACCCGCCAGGTGATATCTGTGAATGGAGGCATGTGCTGATGAGACGCGTGGTGATAACCGGCATGTCTGGAATCAGTCCATTGGGTCAGGACTGGGTAACGGTTGCTGCCAAACTGAAAAAAGTGGAGAACAAAGTGCAGCACATGACCGCTTGGGATGAATACAAGGGCTTAAATACCCGCTTGGCATCACCTGTTTTGGATTTTGAGAAACCCAAACATTTTAAACGCAAACAGGTTCGCAGCATGGGCCGGGTGGCGTTGATGGCCACCGCCAGTGCTGAGCTGGCATTGAAAGATGCCGGACTGTTGGATGACCCTAACATCAAAAACGGTCGCATGGGTGTATCCTATGGCTCTTGTGCCGGCAGCACCGATGCCATCTTGGATTTTGGCAACATGCTTAAAGACAAAGACGTGCGTGGTATCAATGCCACCACTTACATTCGCATGATGAGCCACACAGCAGCGGTAAATATTGGCGTGTTTTTTGGATTAACCGGCAGAATCATTCCCACGGCCAGTGCCTGCACATCAGGATCTCAGGGCTTAGGTTATGCCTATGAATCCATCAAATACGGACAACAGGAAATGATGATTGCTGGCGGAGCAGAAGAACTGTGTCCCAGCGAAGCCGCGGTGTTTGATACTTTGTTTGCCACCAGTGTTAAAAACGACTCACCAGCCACCACACCAGCCCCATTTGACTTGAATCGAGATGGTTTGGTTTTAGGCGAGGGTGCCGGCAGCATGATTCTTGAGGAGTACGAACATGCCAAAGCCAGGGGCGCGCACATATACGCTGAAATCATTGGTTTTGCTTGCAACTCTGATGGCCAGCACATCACCCAACCCAACACCAACACCATGGAAGTGGCCATGCGCGGCGCCTTAGACGACGCCAAACTCAGTCCGTCTGCCATTGGCTATGTGAATGCCCATGGCACCTCGACCGCGCAAGGTGATGTGGCTGAATCACAAGCCACCCACCGGGTGTTTGGTAACCAAATGCCCATCAGTTCCTTAAAAAGCTATATGGGCCACACCTTAGGCGCTTGTGGCGTGCTGGAAGCCTGGATGTCGATTCACATGATGAAGGAACAATGGTTCGCCCCCACCGTGAATTTACATGAAGTGGACCCAGCCTGTGGCGAATTATACTATATCCAACACCAACCCAAAACGATTGATACAGAACACATCATGACCAACAACTTCGCCTTCGGCGGCATCAACACCTCATTGGTTATTAAAAACATGTGAATGCGATGACGCATTCAGTACCGGTGGTTTTGATGTCACTAAAAAATCCTGTCATTGCGAGCGAAGCGTGGCAATCTCCTGACCAAAATCCGCTAACCATAACACCTCGACAGGCTCGGCGAACTTAGGATGGGCTCGATAACCTTAAGGTGGCTGAGCCTGTCGAAGCCTCATTCAGCTTGGAACTAATTCACTTCGAAGAACACACCTCGACAAGCTCGGCGAGCTTAAGGATTTGAGTCATTGCGATCGTTGCATGGATGCAACTAATTAGAGCAACGCAGGAGCAGTTGCCGAGCGAGGCGTGGCAATCTCCTGACTCAACAGCGATTGTTTTTTAAGTGTGTATTGAATACAAACAACAGGCCTTTAAGCACGACAAGCCTCGATAATCTTAAGGTGGCTGAGCTTGTCGAAGCCTTGTTTGAGCTTCTGCTTGTTTCTGAAGACTCAAAAACGCACTTTTATTAAGGTTTTTCCTAATATCAAACTATTTGTGCCTTTTTACCCGTTCATATCCTGCTATGAAGGCATTCAATCATTATCAAATAAACAAGAAATCAACAGCTTATGCTATTATCATGGTTTTTTATGTGCATTTATAACCAGGAAATCAGATGATTGATGGCATCAATGCATTCTTAATAAATTGTTAGATGCTTGTAGAATTAACGCTCAATAGGAGAAAGATGTGACAGAAAAAAGTAAAAAACCTAAAAAGAAGAGATCACGTCTTAGTCAAGCTGACGTACCCAGCTATTCTCTAGAGCAAGCATTACGGGTGCCGAAAGCAATTTTTGAAAATTATGCGGGCGACCCAACTACGCCACTTAAAGTTGCATCTGCACTTAATATGCAGCCAAGTTCTGGTTCATTTAGAATGTTATGTGGTGCTGCTATTGCATATAGTTTTACTGAGGGCGGATATAACGCACAAGAAATCAAAGTCACACCTCTATGCAAAAGGGTAATAAAGCCTCTTACCGAAGGTGATGACTATTTAGCGAAAGTAGATGCATTGCTTACACCTCGTGTAATCAATGAATTCTTAATCAAATACAATGGAAGCCCAATACCTCGGGATGAAATTGCGGAAAATGTTCTAGAGGAAATGGGTGTTCCAAAAGATAAAGCCGCAAATGTGTTGGGGTTTATCATTGAAAGCGCTGAGGCTCTAAATCTAATAACAGAAATAAAAGGCAAAAAGTACGTTGATCTAACAATAGATGAATCAAAACAATCAGAGGCACCATTATATGACGATGAAGAAGATATAGAAGAAGAGAGTACCGAAGAAGGTAGTGGTGTTGATGAAGAGAGTGAGGTAGATGAAGTCACATCAGTCGTCTCTATTAGGGAAAATAAAGAAAGGCTTAAGAAAGTATTTATCACTCACGGAAAGAATAAGAAATTTGTTGAGCCAATCAAGAAACTTCTCGCTTTTGGTGAGCTAGAGCCAATTGTCTCTGTTGACAGGCAGTCCGTTTCAAAACCAGTGCCTGAAAAAGTCATGGATGATATGAGGAAATGTGGTTCAGCAATCATACATGTCGAAGCCGAAATGAAGTTGGTGGATACTGAGGTGAAAGAACATGTTGTTCTTAACCCAAATGTGCTTATAGAAATAGGTGCCGCAATGGCACTCTATAAACGTAAATTCATTTTGTTAGTCAAAGAAGGCGTTAATCTGCCGTCAAATCTTCAAGGCTTATACGAGGTTCGCTATACCGGAGATACATTGGATGGTGACGCGACAATTAAACTGTTAGAAGCAATTAACGAAATGAAAAAGGAATCTTGAAAATGCATTTAACAATTCGCTCGTTCGGATGCTCCTTACGTCGCGCCGCACAGATTAAACGTCACTTCATCGGCTTAAAATTCTTTGTGGCCAATTCAGCCCCTGGAGTCTGCTCATCTTCTGACTCCAAAGCCTCACACTGATGCAGCGATTCCAGACAGCGTTTGGTTAGGTGTTGGTAGACGCCGGTGCCTTCGGTTTTCCAGCCTATTTGTTGGTCGGTCACTTCTTTTTTGATTTCAGCGGGTGAGCCGGCGATGATGGAGCGGGGTGGGGCTTCGAATTTGGGTTTGATGTAGCTTAAGGCGGCGATCATGCATTCCTTGCCGATTTTAGCGTTGTCCATCACCACGGTTTGAATGCCCACCATCGAGTTTTCTCCGATATCACAACCGTGCAGCACCGCGCCGTGGCTGATGTGTCCGTTCTTGCGGACTCGGGTTTCGCCTCCGGGAAAGCAGTGGGCGATGCAGCCGTCTTGAAAATTGACCCCATCTTCCAACACAATTTTACCGAAATCACCGCGCAGACTGGCATGTGGACCGATGTAGCAGTTTTTGCCAATCACCACATGGCCGATAACCGAGGCGGTGGGGTGGACAAAACTGCTGGAGTGAACTACGGGTCTGACGCCGTCTATTTCGTAAAAGCTCATGGTTTAAAGGGTTGTTGATTGGTGGTCATTATATCGCTTTTGAACGGTTCATGTCAGTGGCCGTCACCACCGCTTAGACCTAAGCTATGACCACAGCCATGGGTCTTGTATTGTTGGGCATTTGAAATTACACTGATTTGTCATTCATAAAAAGGTTAGCCCGCGTAAGTGCCCATGAAGACTGAAAAATCCGTTTTAAAAATTCCCCATACTTTGATCCTGTTGCTCAGCATGATGCTAGTGGCTTATTTGGCGACCTGGTTGGTGCCGCAGGGCTTTTTTGAAACGGTGACCTTGGAAAATGGTCGAGAGGCCGTGGTTCCAGGTACTTATGAAACCGCGGAGGTTCAAAAGAAGCTCAGCCCGTTTGACTTCTTAGTGGCCATTCCCCGGGCATTGGGGGCTGCGCAAGACATCATTTTCTTTGTGTTTATTGTCGGTGGCGTGTTGGCCATCGCACGGGCATCGGGCACCATTGATGCCTTGATTGGTAGCCTGTTGAATCGATTTGGTACGCGGCCTCACATGCTGATTTTTATGGTGGTTTTTGTGTTTGCCTTGGCTTCCGGGGCGATCGGCACGGCCGGAGAATACATACCCTTTGTGCTGATTCTGGTGGGGTTGTGCAAGGCCATGAGGCTGGATGCCATGACCGCCGTGGGCATGATTGTGGCAGGCTATGGCATCGGTTATGGCGTGTCGGCCTTCAACCCATTTACGGTGATGATTGCCCAACAAATTGCCGATGTGCCCTTGTATTCTGGTATTGAGCTGCGCCTGGCCATCTTTGTGCCTTTTGTGCTGATTGGTTTTCACCATGTCTGGAGCTATGCCAAACGGGTCAAAGCAGACCCAGAACAATCCTTGGTTAAAGGCTTGGCCTGTCCTTTGGCCGGTCAAGATGATCACGATTACCCGGCCTTGAATCTGCGGCACAAACTGATTTTATTCGGTCTGGTGGCCACCATTGTGGTAGCAGTTTGGGGCATTTCAGAACGCGGTTGGTACCTGTATGAACTGGGTGCCTTGTTTGTGTTGTGGGGCATTTTTACTGCCGTTGTTGGGCGCATTGATGCGAATACCGCTGCCAACAAGTTCATTGAAGGCGTACAAGAACTTGCTACCACTGCTATCCTGATTGGTGTGGCGCGTGGTATTGCCTTGATCATGGAAGACGGTCAGATTCTACACACTTTGGTGCATGCCATGTCGTTGCCCTTGTCTTACTTGGGCGCGGAATTGGCCTCGGTGGGCATGTTCATCATGCAATCGTTACTCAACCTGTTTATTCCCTCTGGCAGTGGCCAGGCTTATGTCACCATGCCCTTGATGGCGCCGGTGGGTGATTTGATTGGGGTGAACCGCCAAATTGCGGTCTTGGCTTACCAATTTGGTGATGGCTTTTCTAACATGATCATTCCCACCAACGCGGTGTTGATGGGCATCATCGGTATGGCCGGTGTGCCATACAACGCCTGGTTCCGCTTTTGTTTGCCGCTGATTCTTAAACTGATGGCCGCGGCAGCCACGGTTTTGGTCTTGGCTGTGGTGTTTGATTATGGTGCAGGTGTGCAGCCGGTTTGATGTGGTTTTGTTTATAAGGTGGCTGAGCCTGTCGAAGCCTCTGTCAAATTGATGGGTACGATCAGTTAATTATGACACCTCGACAAGCTCGGTGATCTTAAGGTTGGGCTCGCCTAAAAGCGCCTACAGTTGGTCGCTGCGCTTAGCACCAGCGTTAGGAGGTCCTTCGGTTCCACGGCCTACGTCATTTCATCAACGCTTCTTTACTTCGTAAAACCGCATTGATTCCATTGACTGGCCTTCGCTTCACTCAGGATGACATTTTGTTTATTTAATCATCCAAGTTAGGTCGTAATGCTTTCCTGGCTTCATCGAGTGAAACGCCCTTACGGTCGGCGTAATCGGCTACTTGCTCTTCGTTGATTTTGCCGACCACGAAATATTGGGATTCGGGGTGGGCATAGTAAAAGCCGCTGACGGAAGAGGCGGGGTACATGGTTAAGCCTGAAGTCAATTCGATGCCGGTGTTTTGGGTGACGTCCAGTAAATCAAACAGCAGTTCTTTTTGGGTGTGGTCTGGGCAAGCTGGATAGCCAGGGGCAGGGCGGATGCCTTGGTATTTTTCTTGAATTAGTTCCTCATTGGACAAAGATTCTTCTGGCTGGTGACCCCAATACCGGGTGCGCACTTGTTGGTGCAGGTATTCGGCATAGGCTTCGGCCAAGCGATCTGCCAGGGCTTTGAGTAAGATGCTGTTGTAGTCGTCGTTGTTATCCTCAAAGCGTGCCACATGCTGTTCAATGCCAATGCCGGTGGTTACCGCGAAAGCGCCGATGTGGTCATTCAAGCCGGCCTCTTTGGGGGCAATAAAATCACTGAGACACAAATTGGCTTTGGGTTTGTTGGCTTGTTGTCTGAGGTTTAACAGCCGGTGTTCCTGACCCTCGTGAGTCAGTATGACATCGTCACCATCACTGTGGGCTTGGAAGAAGCCCAATACCGCCTGACATTGTAACCAGTCTTCATTAATGATTTGGTCCAACATGGCTTGGGCGTCGCGGTACAGTTCACTGGCACTGTCACCGACGATGTCATCGGTGAGGATGGCTGGGAATTTGCCGTGTAATTCCCAGGTTTGGAAAAACGGCGTCCAGTCAATGTAATCGCGCAAAGTACTGAGCTGGGTGTCCTTGATGACTTGGATGCCGGTGAATTGTGGTGTAACTGGCTGAAAATTTTGCCAATCCAGCTGCAGTTTGTTGCTTCTGGCTTGCGCCAAGGAAATCAGGTTTTTGTTGCTGGTGCGGTTTTTGCGGCGTTCCCTGATATCGTGGTATTCGGCGGTGATTTTTTCACAAAAACTGGCCGCATCTTTTTTCGACAACAACTGTTGCACCACGCCCACGGCCCTGGAGGCGTCTTTAACCCAGACGGTGGCATGGTCGTATTGGGGCTCGATTTTTAAGGCAGTGTGCGTTCTTGAGGTGGTGGCACCACCTATCAGCAAGGGAAGGTCCATGCCTTTGTTTTTCATCATCTCAGCCACGTAGCACATTTCATCCAATGACGGCGTGATCAGTCCTGACAAACCAATGATGTCGGCCTGGTGTTCAACCGCGGCTTTTAAGATGGTTTCGGCTGGCACCATCACCCCCAAGTCAATGATTTCATAATTGTTGCAGCCCAGTACCACGCCGACAATGTTTTTACCGATGTCATGGACATCACCTTTGACGGTGGCCATGATGACTTTGCCTTTGGCTTGTTGTTCACCTTTACCTGCTTCAATGTGCGGGGTTAACCAGGCCACGGCTTTTTTCATCACCCGAGCGGACTTCACCACTTGCGGCAAAAACATTTTGCCGTCACCAAACAAGTCGCCGACCACGTTCATGCCAGCCATCAGTGGCCCTTCAATCACTGTCAGGGGGTCACCCAGGGTATTCATGGCGGTTTCGGCATCGGCTTCAATGAAGTCAATGATGCCATGTACCAGGGCATGGCTGATGCGCTGTTCAATGTCTAGTTCTCGCCAGGCCAGTTTGTCCGAGTCATCTTGTTGGTTACCCTGCATGCCTTGTGCCAAGGTCATCAGGTCTTCGGTGGCGTTGTCATCGCGGTTAAACAACAGGTCTTCTATCTTGTCTCTGATCTCGGTGGGGATGTCATCATAGACCGTTAACTGACCGGCGTTGACGATGCCCATGTCCATGCCAGCTTTGATGGCGTGGTACAAAAACACCGAATGGATGGCTTCTCGCAGTGGGTTGTTACCGCGAAACGAAAAAGAAATGTTAGACACGCCGCCTGAGACCATGGCGTGGGGCAGGTTGGCTTTGATCCAGCGGGTGGCATCGATAAAATCCTTACCGTAGTTGTTGTGCTCTTGGATGCCGGTGCCAATGGCAAAAATGTTGGGATCAAAAATGATGTCTTCTGGTGGGAAGCCCACGGTCTGGGTCAGCACATCATAAGAACGTTGGCAGATTTCAATTTTGCGTTCGAAACTGTCAGCTTGGCCGGTTTCATCAAATGCCATGACGATGACAGCAGCGCCGTATTTGCGTGCCAGTTTGGCGTGTTCAATGAATTCGGCTTCGCCTTCTTTGAGGCTGATGGAGTTAACCACGCCTTTGCCTTGGATGTGTTGTAAGCCGGCTTCCAGCACTTCCCATTTGGAGGAATCGAGCATGATGGGTACCCGGCCAATGCTGGGCTCTGAACCAATCAGGTTCAAAAAAGTCACCATCATTTCCTTGGACTCGATCAAACCTTCATCCATATTGATGTCAATGATCTGTGCGCCGTTATCTACTTGTTCTTGAGCGACTTCGAGGGCGGTATTGAGGTCATTTTCTTTGATCAATCGTTTGAACTTCAAAGAACCGGTGACGTTGGTGCGTTCACCGACATTGATGAAATTCATGTCAGGGGTGATGGTCAGCGGTTCCAGTCCCGACAGTCGACAATACCTGGGTAATTCAGGGATGGTTCTGGGTTCATTGGTTGCCGCCACTGCCGCCAGGGCTTCGATGTGAGCCGGGGTGGTACCACAACATCCGCCCATGATGTTGACATGGCCTGACTTGACCATCTGTGCCATGATGCCTGCCATGTGTTCTGGGCTGTGGTCGTATTCACCCAACTCATTGGGCAGTCCGGCATTCGGGTGAATGCTGACATAACAATCACAAATATCGGACAATTCTTTGATGTAAGGAATCAAATCATCGGCGCCTAGGGCGCAGTTCAAGCCGATGACCAATGGATTAACGTGTCTGACCGAATGATAAAAAGCTGCCAGGGTTTGTCCGGACAAAGTGCGACCACTGGCATCAACAATGGTACCGGAAATCATCACTGGAATTTCGTTGGGCTGATCAGCAATCACAGATTGCAAAGCGAACAGGGCAGCGCGGGCATTTAAGGTATCAAAAATGGTTTCCACCATCAAAACATCAGCGCCACCTTCAAGTAAACCCAAAGTGGCTTCGGTGTAAGCTTCGACCAGTTCAGTGAAAGTCACATTGCGGTATTCTGGGCGGTTGATGTCTGGCGAAATGGAGGCGGTGCGGTTGGTGGGCCCCAATACGCCAATAACCCAACGCGGTTTGTCTGCCGTGGCGTATTTATCACAGGCCGCTTTGGCCAGCTGCGCTGATTGCTTGTTGATCTCGAAAGTCAGGTGCTCGGTGGCATAATCAGCTTGTGCAATGGCGGTGGCATTAAAGGTGTTGGTTTCAATGAAGTCAGAGCCCGCTGCCAAGTTTTGTTCATGGATGTTGCGGATGAGCTCTGGTTGGGTGATAGAGAGGATGTCGTTGTTGCCTTTCAAGTCCTGCGGGTGGTCTTTGAGTGTTTCACCCCGGTAATCGGCTTCACTGAGCTTGTGTTGTTGGATCATGGTACCCATGGCTGAGTCCAACAGCAGGATGCGTTGTTGCAAATGTTGTTTAATCAATGCTTGGGTGGTGTCCATTTTCATGCTTTGAAAGCTTCTACAGTGATGATTTTAAAGTGCGGCTTGCGCTGCTCCTGAGAACTGATGTTGGCGTTGATGTTGTTGAAACCGGCTTGTTCACACCACTGTTCTAATTGTTGCGCATGAAAGCCCAGGTTTTTGTGGCCATAGTCCTCCATCACGGTTTTGTGCTGGTGTTTGGCCAAGGTTGAGATCAACAGGTGCCCACCGGGTTTACAGACTTTGAATGCTTGTTGAATCACTTGTTCCGGAGCGGTAGAGTAGGTCAACACATGCAGCATCAGCACACAATCGAAAACATTTTCATCAAAGGGTAACTGGTGAATGTCATTGCGGTAAAACTCGACATTATCGAGGTGTTTCAGCCTGGCTTTGGCCGCTTCAATGGCTTTGCTGTTGTTATCGAGGCAGCAATAGGTTTCGGCATTACAAGACAGCAATTCTGCCAGTACGCCATCACCTGAACCCAAATCCAGTACTTTGCCGAGTTGCACCAGCTTGGCCACCACACGGGTGGTGGCTTCCCAGGTGCGGCCAGGGGAATAATGGCGCTCCATGTCTCCAGCTACTGAGTCCACCCATTGGTTGCTGGCTGCTTGTTTGTTCATCACTTGGGCCAACTGTTCATTGTCTTCCTGAATCAGTGGATGTTGTTCATAATGGTTGTTGATGATTTCCAACATGCCCGGGTGGTTCTGATTGATGAATTCGGTATTCAATCGGTAAAATGCACTGACGCCTTGTTTTCTGGCTTGCACCAACTGGTTGGACTTTAAATTCGAAAGGTGGGTTGAAACCCGTGGTTGTGCCAAGCGGGTGATGTCAGCCAACTCCGCCACGGTTAATTCTTGTTGTTGTAACAGCAGCACCAAACGAATGCGGGATTCATCTGAAAGAATTTTGAACAATTCATTGAGGTTCATTATATCTTTATATCGCGATTAAGAGATATAATGAATTTTAGGCTATATCAAGAATATTACAAGTAAAAAACAGCGGTATAATCAAATGTTATCTGGCCCTGGGTTTGTGAACGGGTCGGTCGTTTACATTCGGTTAATCCAGGAGCTGCCACAATGATAGACTTTTACACCTATGGATCAATCAATGGTCGAACAGTAGCCATTGCGTTGGAGGAAATGCAAGTACGGTATCAGGCTCATGTGATTGATTTGATGCAAGGAGAACAACGGACCGAGTCCTTTTTAGCCATCAATCCTTCAGGTCGCATACCGGTTATCGTTGATCACCTGGACTCAGGAGACTTGGTGTTGAGTCAAACCGGTGCCATCCTGATCTACCTGGCCGAAAAAACAGGGCAGCTGTTGGGAAACACTGCCGCAGAAAAAGCCCACATCACCCAGTGGTTGATGTTTCAGTTGACCGATATCTCAGTTAACCTGTTCAACAACTTTTATTTGAAATGTTTAATCAAAGACAAACAACCAGCAGCCGGTGATGCGTTAAAACAACGGGCGATGGCATTTTTTAAAGAGCACGAGCAGTCATTAGCGCAACATGAGTTTTTGTGTGGTCCCTCACTCAGCGTGGCTGATTTGAGTTGTTATCCTGCCGTGGCGATGTTGGCCGATGATTTACTGGATGACAAGCACCCCAATCTGGCGCGTTGGTATGCTGCCATGAGCCAGCGACCAGCGACACAAAAAGGGATGGCCTTAGGCGCTAAACCAAACCATTAATACCACCCTTAAAATATTTGATATAAATCTGCACTGAACTGTATTTCAGTGAATTAAAACGTTAAAATTCAAGTTTGTCGTGTGTGTCTTGTTTGATGTGATGGCAGATGCGATTGAATGTTTTGACTGGGTAGGCACATGACGGAGGATTCCTGAGTGAACCAGTCAGTAACAATGCCGTAAAAGTAAATGGTGAACTGTGGATGCGTTCTACCAGCTACCTTGCGGGGGACAACCAACTGATTAAGGGTAACTGATGCAATCATTATTGACCTCTGAACACAAAAAGTTCATCAAAAAGTTTTTTCATAAAATCAACCAGTCGAAATCTCCTTTTGCCGACAGCATCAAGCAGTTGGGTAAGCAAATGTTTACCCACATGTCGATAGAAGAAATTGAAAGCCACGATATCGACTATTGGATTGAAACCTGCTCTGGCATGATCAGCAGCATGTCAGCCAGAAAGCTGAAAAACCCCATCATCGAAGTCAAAGATGCGGTGGCCGATGCCAACATCACGCAACTGCTGTTAATCAATGACAACATTCCATTTTTGGTTGATTCAGCCACCATGGCTTGCGCTGAATTTGGTTTGAAAATCAAATTGATTTCTCACCCCATCATTCAAATCAAGGGTGAGAACAAAAATCGGGTGTTGATTGAAAAACCCAAGAAAGGTGAAACCCAAGCCAAATCGTTGATTTACATTGAATTGCGTCGCATAGAAGATGCCGAGACCAAAGCAGCGCTACAAAAATACCTGGTCAATGTGTTTGAGCAGATTCGCACCGCAGTCAATGATTGGCAACCCATGCTGGATGCCATGGACCAAGCCAGAACCTCGTTGGGCGATTTAGATAATGAACAAGTCCGAAACCAACAGCAGGCCTTTATCGATTGGTTGGTTGAAGATAACTTTACGTTTTTGGGCTACCGCAAATACGAGCGCAAAAACAATCTGCTGCAAGCCATCAAGGCCTCTGGGTTGGGTTTGTTGAGCAGTCAATTGGATGCCGATGCCAATGATGCCAGCCAATTGTCAGTGGATCAATACCAAATCAAAAAGCAATCTGACTTGGTGGTTATCACCAAAGTCAATGTCATATCCAAAGTGCATCGCAAGGGCAACCTGGACTACATTGGAATCTTGGAAACAGATGCCAAGGGCAAGGTCATTGCCGAACACCGTTTCATTGGCCTGTTCACCTCGGCTGCATTGAACACCAATTCGCTAAAAATTCCGTACATCAACAGCAAAATCAAAGTACTGATCAAACAATTTGGCTTTGATCCAAATTCACATTCAGGCAAAATGTTGATGCACATCATCGACACCATGCCGCGCGATGAAGTGCTGCAATCAAACACCAAAGAATTGTTTCATGCGGTGTACCAATCACTGGTGATTCAAGAAAAAATCACCACCCAAGTGACTGCCAGACAGGACAAGTTCAACCGCTTTTGTTCGTTCATGGTGTATGTGCCCCGAGACCTGTTTAACACCAGCACGCGTTTGAAGATTCAACAGCTGTTAGCTGAAGCCGTGCAGGGTGTAGAAGTCGAATTTGCAGTGGCCATTGATGACTCACACTATGCCAGGTTGTATGTGGTGATCCGTGACATCAAACAATTCAATGATGAGGTTCTGAAACAGATCAAAGCCGATGTCATTGAAGTGGTTACCACCTGGGAAGATCGCCTGGAAATGGCGCTTACAGATCGACTGGGCCAGGAAGAAAGCTTGCGCTTGATGACCAAATTCAAAAATGCTTTCCCGGTGGTTTATCGCGAAGACGTGAGCCCCTGGGTGGCTTCGTTTGATGTCGAAAACTCAGACAAACTACAAAGTGATGAAGATTTGGAAATGAGCTTGTATGCCCCACGGCAAAAACGCCAAGGTGACTTCAGATTCAAAATCTTCCGCTACAACAACACCATTCCGCTGAGTGAGGTATTACCCGATTTAGAAAACCTCGGCTTGCATGTGGTCAGCGAACGTCCCTACGAATGGACCATGAAGGACGGCCAAAATATCTGGGTTCAGGATTTTGATTTGAGCCTGGCTTCAGGCAAAGGCCTTGAGCTGGATTTGGTCAAAGCCCGGTTCCATGAAGCTTTTGATCGGGTGGCCAGTGGTGATTTGGAATCCGATCCGCTGAATAAACTGGTGATACTCGGTGGCTTAACCTGGCGCCAAGTTAATTTGTTGCGCGGCATTGTCAAGTACTTGCTGCAAACCGGCTTGCCTTACAGTAAAGATTACATTCAGAAAGCTTTGGTGCAACACCCGCATATCTCCAGGTGGTTGATTGAGTTGTTTGGTATTCGATTCTCGCCCATTCTGGATGTCATTGAAACCAAAGACATGCGTGAATACCTGGATGCTTTTGGTGAAAAATTTGCCATTCAATGTGATCATTTGAATGTTGAATTGAATCAATACCAACAAGATTGTGTCGATCAATACGGCCGCAGCCGCAAATTCTCGCGTGAAAATCTGGAAGCCAAAGCCATAAAGGTCATCACCGCTTTGTTGGACACCGTAAAGTCTCAAGATGAAGACCGCATCATCAGGCACGTGGTGGATATCATGCAAGCGATCTTGCGTACCAATTTCTACCAGACCGATGATGTCGGTGAATTCAAACCGGCCATCAGTTTAAAGATCAATTCTTCGGCCTTGTCTTTCTTGCCGAAACCCGTACCTTTCCGAGAAATCTTTGTGTATTCGCCTCGGGTAGAAGCGATTCACTTGCGCATGGGTAAAGTGGCCCGTGGTGGGTTGCGATGGTCCGATCGATACGAAGACTTCAGAACCGAAGTGCTCGGCTTGATGAAGGCACAAAACGTGAAAAACGCCATCATTGTACCGGTTGGGTCCAAAGGCGGCTTTGTGGTTAAAAACCTGCCTAATGGCTCACGCGATGAAGTGATGTTGGAAGTGATCAGCTGTTACAAAACCTTTATTGGCAGCATGCTGGACATCACCGATAACATTGACGGCAACAAAATCGTTCCGCCCAAAGACGTGGTCAGACACGATGAAGATGACCCTTATCTGGTGGTGGCAGCAGACAAAGGCACCGCCACTTTCTCTGACATAGCCAATGGCATCTCTGAAGAGCGCGGCTTTTGGTTGGGTGATGCGTTTGCGTCAGGTGGTTCAGCCGGTTATGACCACAAAGGCATGGGCATCACGGCCAAAGGTGCCTGGGAATCGGTTAAACGCCATTTCAGGGAGTTGGGCGTTAATTGTCAAGAAGAAGACTTCAGTGTGGTTGGAATAGGTGACATGATGGGCGATGTGTTTGGAAACGGCATGCTGCTGTCTAAATACATTTGTTTGAAAGCCGCTTTCAATCACTTGCACATATTCCTTGATCCCAATCCAGACTCTGCCAGTTCTTGGAAAGAACGTGAACGGTTGTTTAAATTGCCACGTTCCAGCTGGGAAGATTACAACAAGAAACTCATTTCCAAAGGTGGTGGGGTTTATTCCCGAGCTGACAAAGCCATTCCGATCTCGCCAGAGGTCAAAGCTTGGTTGAAAATCAGAGAAGACGAATTGGCACCCCAGGAGCTGATTCACCGCTTGTTGCTTTCAGAAGTTGATCTGATTTGGAATGGTGGTATTGGTACCTACGTCAAAGCTTCAACTGAATCCCATGCCGACGCTGGTGACAGTGCCAATAATGCTTTAAGAGTCGACGGTAACCAACTGAAATGTAAAGTCATTGGTGAGGGCGGCAACTTGGGCTTGACGCAAAAAGGCCGAATTGAATATGCACTCAATGGCGGTAAAGTTAACACCGATTTCATTGATAATTCAGCCGGGGTGGATTGTTCTGACCATGAGGTTAACATCAAAATACTGCTCAAAGCGATGATGGAAGATGGTCATTACGACATGCAGTCGCGCAATAAGTTGTTGGCTTCAATGACCGATGAAGTCAGCCGTTTGGTGTTGCACAACAATTACATGCAAACCCAGACTTTAAGTTTTATGGCGCATTTGAGTTCAAATCGCATTGGTGCCAAGGCGCACATGATACGTTTGCTTGAAAACAAAGGCTTATTGGATCGCGACATTGAATTTTTGCCCAGCGATTCTGAGCTTGAACGCCGCCGCAAAAACAATGAAGGCCTGACCCGCCCAGAATTGTGTGTGTTGCTGTCCTATGCCAAATTGGATTTGTATGATCAAGTCATTGAGTCCGATGTGTTGAATGATCCTTGGCTGAATTGTTTATTGGTCAATTACTTCCCGAAAAAGCTGCATAAGGTTGAGTTTAAATACCTCGATAACCACCGCTTGAAACGTGAAATCATTGGTACCATCCTTACCAGTCAAATCATTGACCGCATGGGCGCCACTTTTGTGGTGAGAATGCAGGAAGACACTGGTGCTGATGTGGGAGCAATTTGTCAGGCTTTCTACATCGTGGTTGAACTGTTTGAACTCAACAAACTGTGGCATGGCATCGAAGACCATGATGGTATCGTAGAAGTGTCGAAACAAATCGAAGCTTTTGTGGCCATTTGGAAGTTTGTCAGACAGAACATCCGCTGGGTTTTGAATAACCTGGGTCATCAGCTGGACATTGAAAAAAATTATTCTACCTTGAATACTGGGGTTAAGCAGTTCAGGAAGAATTTCACCAAATACATCAGCGATACCGACCAAAACGCCATGGACCGGGTCACCCATGCGCTGGATAAGCAGGGTTTCAACGCCAAGTTGGCTGAGGACATTGCTGCTTTGCCTTACCTCAGTGCGGCCATGGATGTGGTGCGGGTTGCCAACCAACAGAAAGTGACCGTAAAACAAGCTGCAGACACTTACTTCCCCTTGGGCAAGATGTTGAATTTGCTGTGGTTGCAAGACATGATTGAACAACTGAAGGTCAACAACCAGTGGCATGTACACGCCAGGGGCGGTTTGCGGGATGATTTGAGCGAGTACCATGCGCAATTGACCGCATCCATCCTGAAGCGCTATGGCATCAGTAAAAACAGCGATGAAACCTTGGATAAATGGACCGATGAATTTGGTAACAAAGTGAAAAACGTCAAAGACATGATGGCCTCCATCAAAGTGGAGAAAAATGTGGATTACCCCACCATCATGGTTGCCGTTAATTCATTGAGTCACCTGGTCACAGCCACGAAGTGATGTAAGCAAAGTAGTTTTAACCTACCTTGGTAGCATCATTCTGAATACCGTAGGATGGGCTATGCCCACTATCGTGGTTTGTTTGGTTGATTGGTATTTTATGATGGGCGGAGCCCATCCTACGACAATATCAAGGTAAGTAGGAGCGCCGGCGGCTCGCCGGCAATTTATGACATCTGTACGCCGTGAATAACACACCCCTCAATCCTCGGCAACTGCTCCTGCGTCGCCTAAAAGCGCCTACTGTTGGTGCTCTAACTACCTACGTGACCCACATGGATGTGGGAAATGCAGAATATTGTCAGGAACAATATCTGCCCGTGTAGGGGCCTCTCGAGATGGGAGGAAAAAAACTCAGCGCTTACGGTATTTGGCGATGCTGCCTTTCATCAAAAATCGAATTACTCGATCAGGTAACAAACGCGTGATTAAGGCAATCAATTTGTTGCGCCAGCCGTTGATATAGACGGGGCGATTTTGTGCCACAGCCTGCAAACCTTGTTGAACCACCTCATCGGCGGTCATCCACAGTTTTTTGGACATTTGATTGACCATGCTGCGGGTGCCATTGACGTCATGAAATTCCGTGTAGGTAAAACCAGGGCACAAAGCGGTGACGTGGACGCCAGCATCTTTGGCTTCTAAGTGCAAAGAGTGGCTGAAACGAATCACAAAGGATTTGATCGCGCCATACAGCGTATGGCCTGCGGTTGATGGGGTGAGGCCGGCCAATGAGGCGACATTGATAATCTGACCCGACTGGCGTGATTTCATCTCAGGGTAAAACAAATGGCACAATTCAGTCAGCGACAACAACATCACTTGGAGACTGTCCTGGTGGGTTGGCCAAGTTTGCGAATCAAAATCACCTGGGACGCCATAGCCGGCATTGTTGATCAAAGTATGAATGGCGATGCTTTGATCCTGGCAGAAACCATGAATGCGCTGGTTGGCATCAGGCTGACTGAGGTCAATGGCGAGGTATTCACATGTGATCCCATGTTCTGAGACCAGCTGTTGTTGTAACTGCTGTAATTGCGGTTCTCGTCTGGCAATTAACACCAGCGAATAACCAGCTGCTGCCAGTTGTTGCGCAAAAGTGGCTCCCAGACCGGCTGAAGCACCGGTGATCAGGGCCCACTTTATGTTGGCTTGAGAAGGTTTAGTTGGATCAGCTTGGGACATTTTATGGCACGGTTTTTGGGCACAAAAAAAGCCAGGTTCAGCTGTACCTGGCTTTGCATGATTGCCGTTTAATCACTTGATGGTCAAGTCAGTCAGGCGGTTTTCCTGTAATGTGGCGTAGTATTCAGCCACATTGACAATGTCTTCATCGGTCAAAGTAGCAGAAAAGCCTGCCATGATGGCATTTTTACGGGCACCAGATCGGTAATCCTTCAGTGCCTGAACCATATAATCGGCGTACTGGCCAGCTAATTTGGGGTAGGTGTCATCGATGCCTACGCCATCCATGCCATGGCAAGTTTTACAAACTTGTTCTGCTTTGGCTTTACCGGCTTCCACATCGGCTGCCTGACTGATGGTCGCTGCAAACAATAAACTGATAGTCAAAAATAATTTCATGGTTGCTCCCATCATTGGTTGAATGTATTGAAATAAGCTGCAATGTCAGCAATGTCCTGATCGGTCAGGTTACCTGCTTGTGCTTGCATGGTGGGATGGCTGCGTTCGCCTGAACGGTAAGCTTTCAAAGCCGCAACAATATAGGCTTCGTTTTGGCCGCCCAATCTGGGCACGTGATAACGGGGGTAGGTGTTCTGATAAAATGGAATCCCGTGGCAACCGGTACAGGTATAAGCCAGTATTTTGCCATTTTCAGCATCACCAGCTGCAAAAGATTGGCATGACAGAATCATCAGAGCCAGTATCAGCGTCTTTTTCATTTTAGTCCAAAGTCAATAAAAACGCCCATTATAGTCAGATAGCTGCGATGTCTCAATCGAATTAAACTGATTCAATAAAAAAAGGCTTGATAAACAAGCCTTTGAGTTGCAGATTTTTGGGTTTGGTTATTTCAAATTGGCATAATAAGCTGCCAGGTTTTCAATGTCTTCGTCAGATAAATTGGCTACCATGGGAGCCATGCTGGGGTCTTTGCGTTCGCCATTTTTGAAGGCTTTGATTTGTTTCACTAAATACGCTTCTTTCTGACCAGCCAAATTAGGCCACAGTGGGTTGTTACTGATACCTGCCGGGCCGTGACAAGCAGCACACAAGGCAGATTTTGCTTTGCCAGCTTCTACATCAGCCGCTTGAGCTGAAAACCCCAAATTCAACAGCAATAAGGTTGTGGTGATGGTTCTTTTCATTTACTTTTCCTGCGTGGATTAATCAATGTCGCAAGGATACCACAGGGACACTGAACAACAGTTGAATTGGTGCGAAAACGAATCACAATCTAGCCAAAGTTTGACTTGGGTCAAACCGCCAATACTCAGAGCACCCTGACTTCTTCTTCAAGCTCAATACCAAACTTCATTTTTACCGCACGCTTGGCCATTTTGGTCATTTTTAACAGGTCCTGGCCGGTGGCATTGCCGTGGTTAACCAAGATCAGGGCGTGCTGATCATAAAACCCGGCATCACCTTCGCGGTGGCCTTTGAAGCCACATTGTTCGAGTAACCAGGCGGCGCTGGTTTTCTGCTGTTTACAGTGTTTGGTTTCAAACAAGGGCAGGTCTTTGTGGCGCCGTTGAATGCGTTTGATTTGTTGTGGTTCTATAATGGGATTTTTAAAGAAACTGCCTGCATTGGGCAATTTATTGGGGTCGGGTAGCTTACTGGCCCTGATTGTGCTGACGGCGTCAGCCACTTGTTTATAGGTCGGAGTTGTTTTGCTGCTGGCGAAATATTCCTGTAGTGGAGCATACGAAATGTTGATGGGATTGTCTGGCCGAAGGTCCAAGGCGATGCGGCTGATGATCCAGGGTTGGTCATGGTATTTAAAAATGCTGTGCCGATAGGAAAACATGCATTCTTCGTTACTTAAGCGGTGGTATAAACCTGTGTGCCAGTTGTAAACTTCTACCCACACCAAACAGTCCTGCAATTCGGTGCCATAGGCACCAATGTTTTGGAAAGGCGCAGCGCCTACCAGACCAGGAATCAAGGCCAGATTTTCGATGCCGCCGAGGTTATGGTCTACGGCCCAGGTAACCAAATCGTGCCAATTGGTACCAGCCCATGCCACCACCAGGTTATCGACCACGGTGATGTGGTTGCGCTCTTTGAAATGCACCACAAAACGATGCAGGTCTTCGGTGAAGAGGATGTTGCTGCCTGAACCCATGATCAACATTTCAGTGATTTTGATGTCGCGGGGCAGGGCTTCCAGGTCGCTCAGTGAGCGAATTTCAGCAAATTGGTCGCAGTGACAATCGACAGCTAAGGTGTTGTGTTCTTTGAGGCTATGATTGGTTTTTATTTCCACTGTTATTTTGGCACTGTTTATTTGGCACTGCTTATTTGGTCATTTATCTGCTGAATCAAACGATTTCCTTTGAGGACAAAGCCGGTATACAGCTGAATTAAATCAGCTCCCAGTGAGAATTTTACCGCTGCGTCCTTTTTATCTATGATACCACCAACCGCGATGATAGGGAAATTTTCGCCGGCAAAAAGTCTGACCAGGCGCAGTGTTTCATTGGCTTTTTCTAACAAGGGTTTGCCGCTGAGCCCGCCCATTTCAGTGGTCAAATCTTCAGATGATTTCAGTGCCGAAGGCCTGTCTACGGTGGTGTTGGTGCAAATGATGCCGTCGAATCCAAGCTGCTTAATTTGTTCGACCATGAACTTGACTTGTGACTCATTTTGGTCGGGAGAAATTTTAACCAGAACCGGTGTGTACTTCTGGTCTTTTTCGGCACATTCAACTTGTTTGGCTTTGATCCCAGTTAATAAATCAGTGAGGGCTTGATCGTTTTGTAACTCACGCAAATCGGGGGTGTTGGGTGAGGAAATGTTAACGGTGATGTAATCACACAAGGTATGGGCTTTGGCAAAACAATGCACGTAATCATCCACCGCTTTGTCATTGGGCGTGGTTTTGTTCTTGCCAATGTTGATGCCCAGTACGCCTTGGTAACCTGAGGCTTTGACCTGTTTAATCAAGTAATCAATGCCTTTGTTGTTAAAGCCCATACGATTGATGATGGCTTGGTCGTCTGAAAGTCTGAACAGCCTGGGTTTGTCATTGCCATCTTGTGGTTTGGGGGTGATGGTGCCAATCTCCAAAAATCCAAACCCTTGTTTACTCAGGCCATGAATGGCATCGCCGTTTTTATCAAAGCCTGCTGCCAATCCCACCGGATTGGGAAAAGTGATGCCCATCAACTCAACCGGATTTTGAATCTGCTTGACCTTGGCAAAAGCCGACAATGGCGATCCCAGCGCCTTGATGGCCAGGTCATGTGCCAATTCAGCGGGCAGGGCTTGCAGGGTTTTGCGGGCGAAGAATTCAAACATGGTTGGATGATGATTTGCAGAAGCTGTATTTTAATGCATTTGATCCAGTCATTGCGACACTTAGGTAGTTGTCGGTGTTGAAATCACATGTTGTTAAATTCTTAAGTTGGCTGAGCTTGTCGAAGCCCAGGTACACTTCGACGGGCTCAGTGTGCTTAAGAATCGTTATACCGGCGTCTTTCATGGCGATATCAAAGTAGCTAATTTCCTCAACACTTGAACCATCGTCGCAAAGACACTGGATTGCGGCCTTCGCCGCAACGACGTGCTGGTTTGGTGTGATTGCACTTTATTAGGTATCGCTGGTGTTATGCTGAGCCTGATGAAGACCAGGCACACTTTGACAGGCTCAGTGAGCTTATGTATCGCATACCGGCGTAGGCCGCAACGACGCGTTGGTTTGGTGTGATTGCACTTTGTTGGGCTTTGCCGCAACGACCATTTGATAAATTTCAGTTTACTTTAGGAGGTCCTTCGGCTCGCTGCGCTTGCTCAGGATGGCATTACCTTTTTTAAATAACTATATTCAAAATGCACAAAAAAGGGCCCATCAGGACCCTTTTGAAACACTGAATACTCTGAACGACTAGATATCGAATTTGATGCCTTGTGCCAGGGGCAGTTCGGTCGAGTAGTTGATGGTGTTGGTTTGGCGACGCATGTAGGCTTTCCAAGCATCTGAGCCAGCTTCGCGTCCGCCACCGGTTTCCTTCTCACCACCGAAGGCGCCACCAATTTCTGCACCGGAAGTACCGATGTTGACGTTGGCGATACCACAGTCTGAACCAGCTGGTGACAAGAATTGTTCAGCCTGACGCAGGTCGTTGGTGAAGATTGCTGATGACAGGCCGTGGGCCACGTCATTTTGGGCTTCGATAACGGCATCCAGGTCACTGAAAGTCATGACATACAGGATGGGGGCAAAGGTTTCGGTTTTAACCACTTCCCAGTCGCCCTGGGCTTTGATCACACAAGGTTCAACGAAGTTACCCGGCCCGTCAACTCGCTTGCCACCAGTGAGGACTTCGCCACCGGCTGCTTTGGCGCGTTCAACGGCATCCAAATACATTTGTACCGATGCTTCATCAATCAAAGGACCCATTAGGGTGCTTGAATCCAGTGGGTTGCCAATGGGCACTTGTTGGTAGGCGTTGACTACTTTTGCAATCAAATCATCAGCAATGTCTTCATGCACAAACAATCGTCTGGTGGTGGTACAACGTTGACCCGCGGTACCGACAGCGCCGAATACAATTGCAGGAACGGCCAGTTTCAAATCAGCTGATTTATCAACGATCAAGGCATTGTTACCGCCCAATTCCAGCAGCGAGCGACCCATGCGCTTGGCCACTTGAACACCGACTTGTTTACCCACTTGAGTTGATCCGGTGAAAGACACCAAGTTAACGCGTTTGTCATCAACAAACTTTTTAGCCAATTCGTTGCTGTTGTCATTGAACAGCATAAAGATGGGCGGGAAGCCAGCATCTTTCAGGGCTTCGTTACAGATGTTTTGTACGGCGACTGAACACAGTGGCACTTTTTGGCTGGGTTTCCAGACCGAAACGTTACCACAGATGGCAGCCACGAAAGCATTCCATGACCACACGGCCACAGGGAAGTTAAACGCCGAAATAATACCAACAACTCCCAATGGATGCCATTGATCATACATGCGGTGACCTGGGCGTTCAGAATGCATGGTGTTACCGTACATCATGCGTGATTGACCAACTGCAAAGTCGGCCATATCAATCATTTCTTGTACTTCGCCATCGCCTTCTGATTTGATTTTACCCATTTCAGCGGCAACCAAAGAGCCCAAGGCATCTTTGTGTTTGCGCAAAGCATCGCCAACCAGACGCACGGCTTCACCACGTTGTGGGCCAGGCACTTTGCGCCACTCTTTGAACACTTCCTGTGCTTTAGAGATGACATTTTCGTAGTCAGCATCTGATGCCGACATGACTTTACCCAGTAATTCACCGGTGGCTGGGTTGTGTGATTCAATCAAGCCAGCTGAATCATCAGTTGACCATTGGTTTGGACCTATGCAAGTGCCGTTATTGACATCTTTCAGGCCGAGTTCTTTCAAAAAATCCATCATTTTCTCCTTAGAGTTTTTCCATCATTTCAGGAATAATTTTAAATAAGTCGCCAACCAGTCCTACATCGGCTACTTCGAATATGGGGGCTTCGCCGTCTTTGTTGATGGCGACAATGGTGCCGGCATCTTTGATGCCTGTTAAATGCTGAATGGCACCAGAAATACCAAAGCACATGTACAGGTCAGGGGCAATGATTTTACCGGTTTGACCCACTTGCATGTCATTGGGAACGTAACCGGCATCGACTGCAGCACGTGATGCGCCAGTGGCAGCACCAATTTTGTCGGCCAGATTAAAGACTATTTCAAAGTTCTCAGCAGATCCCACGCCGCGTCCACCAGAAATCACTTTGCTGGCAGTTTGCAGGTCAGGGCGGTCAGAGTCACCAGTGGACAACTCAACAAAAGCCGTGTGTGCTGCCGCTGTCGCTAAAGATGATTCAGTCACTGTGGCTGAACCATCGGTGGATTTATCGGCAGAAAACGAAGCGGTTCTGACCGTGGCCACAATTTGTGGGGTGTCGGTTTTGACCGTGATGATGGCGTTACCAGCATAAATCGGGCGCTTGAAGGTGTTGTCATCAATGATTTCCATCACGTCAGACAATTGATTCACACCCAACAGGGCGGCCACGCGAGGCATCACGTCTTTACCGAAGGTGGTCGAAGGACCAAACACATGACTGTAGTCTTTACCCAAATCAGCCACTGTCGGCGCAATGGAAGCGGCCAACTGGTCGTGGTTGTCACTGCATTGCACGAATTTCACTTCATTGATGCCATTCAAACTGGCCACTTGGCTGGCCAAGGCTTTGTCGGCAGCAAACAAAACCACATCAATGGTTTCGGCGTTCATTTGTTTGGCTGCAGTCAGTACTTTGGCCGTTGACTGGTTAATTTGCGAGCCATTGTGCTCGGCTAAAATCAGTATTTTGCTCATGATACCAACCCCTTGTCTTTTAAAATTTCAATCAATTCATCCACCGAATCAACCATCACGCCTTTTTGGCGTGGTTGTGGTGCTTCAAACTGGGTGACCTCAATGGCCTGACCTTTGGGCTCAGGCACCAGTTCTGCCATGGGCTTGACATCCAGTGGCTTGCGTTTGGCTTTCATGATGTCTGGTAACTTAACGAAGCGGGGTTCATTCAAGCGCAGGTCAGTAGAAATCACGGCCGGCAGTTCAACTTGAATGGTTTCCAATCCAGCATCCACTTCACGGGTGACCTTAACGTGTTGGTCATCAATAAATTCTACTTTGGAGGCAAAGGTGGCTTGCGGACGATCCCACAAGGTGGCCAGCATTTGCGGTGTTTGGTTGTTGTCATCATCAATGGCTTGTTTGCCGGTGATGACCATTCCAGGTTGTTCTTGTTCTATCACTTGCAACAACACCTGGGCAGCCTGTAAAGGTTGTACCGCGGTGTCAGACTCAACCAGGATGGCGCGATCGGCGCCCATGGCCATGGCAGTGCGTAATTGTTGTTGAGAGTCGTTGGTACCGATGGTCACCACCACCACTTCGTCGGCTTTGCCTTGCTCTTTGATTCGCAGCGCTTCTTCGATGGCAATTTCGTCAAATGGATTGATGCTCATTTTGACGCCATCTGTGGCCACTCCAGAGCCGTCAGGTTTGACCTGAACGCGCACGTTGTAATCAACAACGCGCTTGATAGCTACAAGAATTTTCATGGGATTTTTATGCTGTTATAAAAGGCGTCGGATTATAGCACAATGACACCCTCAAACAAACCGTGAACCGTTAAGATGGCGTGGGGATTTCGCCTGGGGGTTCAGGTAGCTTCAACATTGTCATGCCATGCATTTTGTTGTTTAATGGGCACCACCTGATTAGAGTTTGAGAAGTATGCTGATTTCAGACAGCCACCAATTTGTGTTTGTGCACATCAGAAAAGCAGCCGGTACCAGTTTGCGGCAGATTCTGGAGCAACATGCTTTGCCCCGCAACAATAACCTCTGGTACAAAATGCTCAGTCGCAATGGTTTCCCGGTTGACTACCACCAGTACGCATTTCGCAAACACGCCAACTTGTCAGAAGCGGAACGCAGCATGCCGGCGCAGACCTTCAAACAATACTTTAAATTTGCCATAGTCAGAAACCCTTGGGATCGTTTGGTTTCTGAGTATGAGTACATCAAAACCCAACCCAGTCATTCACGCTTCAAGAAACTCGCGTCGATGAGTTTTGCTGAATACATCACCTACCAAAGTAAGCGCCCAGCAGCACACCAGATTCATGCCCTGACGTTGAAAAATGGTGAATTGGGTTGCGATTTTATCGGGAAGCTGGAAACTCTGGAGCAGTCTTTGAAAGTGATAGGCACGCAGACCGGGATTGACTTTTCTTCGCTGCCACACATCAACCAAACGGACCGCAGAGACTACCGCACTTATTACAATCAAGCCTTGCGCGAACAAGTGGCAAAGTTGTGGCAGGCTGACATCGAAGCGTTTAAATATGGCTTCGATTCGGACACTGACTAACCTGTCTTTAACACACCAATCTGGTATAATGTCCGCCTTTTCAAATCCATAACGATATGACGGATAAATGGTTGGTTACTGGCGGTGCCGGTTTCATTGGTGGTAACTTCGTGTTGCGCCAAATTCTAAAAAATAACAGGGAAATCATTAACTTAGATAAGTTAAGTTATGCCGGTAATTTAGACACGCTGGCAGCAGTTAAAGACCACCCTCACCACGAATTCATTCAGGCAGACATCAATGACAAAGCCATCATTGCTGAGTTGCTTGAACGTCGCCAACCCGATGCCATCGTTCACTTTGCTGCTGAATCACATGTGGATCGATCGATTGAGGGTCCGGAAGTGTTTGTTGAGACCAACGTCATGGGCACTTTCAACCTGCTGCAACAAGCCTGGCTTTATTACCAAACCCTCAGTGGTGAAAAAAAGCAAAATTTCAGGTTCTTACACGTTTCTACTGATGAAGTTTATGGTTCACTGGGTGACACCGGTGCTTTCAGTGAAACCACGCCATACGCCCCCAATTCACCTTATTCGGCCAGCAAAGCCGGTTCAGATCACTTGGTCAGGGCCTATCACCACACCTATGGTTTGCCGGTATTGACCACCAATTGTTCCAACAATTATGGGCCTTATCAATTCCCTGAAAAATTGATTCCATTGATGATAGATAAAGCCGTCAATGGCGAGGCTTTACCGGTTTACGGCGACGGTAAAAATGTCAGGGACTGGTTGTATGTCGAAGACCATTGTCGTGCCATTGAAACAGTCATCGCCAAAGGACAGGTGGGAGAAGTCTATAACGTGGGTGGTAACGAAGAACGCCAAAACATTGAAATCGTTGAGGTTTTGTGTGACCACTTGGATGAAATCATGCCGTTGTCGCAGCGCAGGCGTGAACTGATCACTTACGTTACTGATCGTCCTGGACACGATCGTCGTTATGCCATTGACAGCAGCAAGTTACAAAATGAATTGGCTTGGCAGCCTCAAGAAACATTCGAATCTGGAATCAAAAAGACCATCCAATGGTACCTGGATAATCAAACCTGGGTAGATCGGGTTAAAGATGGCAGTTACCAAGGTCAACGTCTGGGACAAGAAACGGCTACTGGAGCTACCTCATGAGCAGAAAAGGCATCATCCTTGCCGGTGGGTCGGGAACCCGACTTTATCCGTTGACCCATTCAATCAGCAAGCAACTCTTACCGGTTTATGACAAACCGATGATTTACTATCCATTGAGCACCCTGATGGAAGCAGGTATCAGAGATGTGTTGATCATCAACACGCCCCATGAGCAAATTCTGTTTCAGGAATTGTTGGGTGATGGTTCGCAGTGGGGCATGAATTTACAGTATGCGGTGCAACCAGATCCAGGTGGCCTGGCCCAGGCTTACTTGATTGGTGAAGATTTTGTGGCCGGTGATGAATCTTGCTTGATTTTGGGTGACAACATCTTTCATGGGGCTGGTATGGGCGCCTTGATGCAGAATGCCAATGACCGAACCAATGGTGCCACCGTGTTTGGCTACCGGGTGCATGACCCTGAGCGGTATGGTGTGGCGGCCTTTGATGACGAGGGAGTGGTCATTGATTTAGAAGAAAAACCCGCGAAACCCAAATCCAACTATGCCGTGACTGGCTTGTATTTCTATGATGGCCAGGCCACAGACATTGCCAAGTCGCTGCAACCTTCGCCGCGAGGTGAGCTGGAAATCACCGATTTAAACAAAGTGTACCTGTCGCAAAAATCATTGAATGTGGAATTGATGGGCAGGGGCTATGCTTGGCTGGACACCGGAACCCATGATTCCTTGGCAGAAGCCACCAATTTCATCTCCACCATTGAAAAGCGACAAGGCATTAAAATTGCCTGTCCGGAAGAAATTGCCTTTCAAAATGGTTGGATTGATGCCGAACAAGTCATGCAACTGGCAGCGCCCATCGCCAAAAATGGCTATGGCCAGTACCTGATTTCCTTAGTCAAAGGGCATTGATGTGAACATCATCAACACGAAATTACCCGGTGTCTTGATCATTGAACCTCAGGTCTTCGGTGACCAACGTGGCTATTTTATGGAAGCCTGGCAGCAGCAACGATATCGCGATGCCGGCATCAAAGAAGATTTTGTGCAAAGCAACGTATCTAAATCCGAACAAGGCGTTCTTCGGGGACTGCATTTTCAAAATCCCAACCCCCAAGGCAAACTGGTTTATGTATTGGAAGGAGAGGTGTTTGATGTGGCCGTTGATATCCGCCGGGGTTCGCCCACTTATGGACAGCATGAAAGCGTCGTATTGAGTGCCGATAATCACCGCCAGTTTTATGTGCCAGAAGGATTTGCCCATGGTTTTTGTGTGTTGTCTGAATCGGCGACATTTTGTTACTTGTGTACCAATTATTACGATGCAAAAGCCGACGGATCTATTCTGTGGAATGATCCGGCGTTGAATATTGATTGGCCTATCAGTTCACCTAAATTATCAGAAAAAGACAGCAAGGCATTGAAATTAAATGACTTTGATCAATCAAAACTACCGGTATATAGCTCATGAACGGGGTGCGTTGACATGAAAGTGTTACTGGTCGGTGCCGATGGTCAAGTGGGCTTTGAGTTGTGGCGGACGTTGCAGTTCAACCGCGAAGTGATTCCCACCACTTCAGATGGTCGAGAAGTGAATGGCATGACCACCATCAAACTGGATTTGTCCGATGCCGATGACATTAACCGCAAAATAGACAACATCAAACCCGATGTGGTCTGTAATGCCGCGGCCTACACCCAGGTGGATCAAGCCGAATCAGAACAAGACATGGCCGATCAAATCAACCACTTGGCCTTGCAACACATGGCAGCAGCCGCATCGCGCAACAAAACCCTGTTGGTGCATTACTCAACCGATTATGTGTTTTCAGGTGACCACAAATTCCCCTGGAAAGAAGGCGATAAAACCAATCCCGGTTCGGTGTATGGACAAAGCAAACTGGACGGTGAATTGGCCATCATTGAAAGTGGCTGTGAATACATGATTTTCAGGACCGCTTGGGTGTTTTCAACACGCCGGCAGAATTTTCTGAAATCCATGCTGCGTCTGGCTGAAACACACCATGAGTTGCGTATAGTCAATGACCAACAAGGATCACCGACCTGGGCTGCCACCATTGCCCTGGCAACCATGTTGGCTTTGAACATTCCAGAAACGGGTCTTTACCACCTGACTTCGAATGGCTCGACCACTTGGTTTGGCTTTGCGCAGAAAATATTCAGTCAGGCCCATCGAATCGGGTTGTTGGAACAACCGCCGCAACTGGTGCCCATATCCACCAAAGACTTCCCAACCGCCGCTGAAAGGCCCAAATACTCGGTATTGAATTGCCAAAAATTTGAAGGCACATTCAATGTTAAACTGCCGCACTGGCAAACCACTTTACAACTTTGTATGCAAAGGATGAAACCATGAAAATTATACCTGTCATTCTTTCTGGCGGCGCCGGCACCCGATTGTGGCCGGTTTCCAGAAAAGCTTATCCCAAACCATTCATGCAATTGGCTGATGGTAAATCATTGGCTGAATTGACTTTTGATCGCGCGATTGACATGGCCACCGAGGGAGAAGTGGTGACCGTCACTTCCAGAGACTATTATTTTCTGTGCAAAGACATTTATAAAAAGAATGCCAAATGTGACATTGAAAAACAGTCTTTCTTGTTGGAGCCCGCAGGCCGTAACACAGCACCAGCGATTGCTTTGGCGGCATTGAAAATTCAACAAAGTCACGGTGATGATGCGGTGATGGTGGTGATGCCATCAGATCACCTGATCAAAGACAAAGCGACGTTGATGCAGACTGTCAACAAAGCGGCTGAAATCGCCAGTCAGGGCTATTTGACCACCTTTGGGATTTTTCCAACGGCACCTGAAACCGGCTACGGTTACATCAAAGCCGGTGATGCGATAGATGATCAAACTGCCAAAATATCGCAATTTGTTGAAAAACCAGACCTAGAAACAGCCAAAGCTTATGTGGCTTCTGGCGAATACAGCTGGAACTCAGGCATGTTTGCATTTCAAGTGGGCGCCTTACTTGAGGCGATGAAAAAAACTTCGCCTGCAGTGATTGAGCAAGCCAGAAAATGTTATGAATCAACCGATACCAGTGGCACCCAAGTTGAGTTCGAACTGTCTCAGTTCATGAAGCTGCCAGACATATCTATCGATTACGCGGTGATGGAAAAGGCTCAGAAAAGGGCGGTGGTCGATTCTCGATTCGACTGGAATGACATTGGTTCCTGGAATGCCATGGCCAGCTTGTCAGATTCTGACGAATCCGGTAACCGCATTGAAGGCAAGGCCGTCACTGTCGATGCCAAGAACTGTTACATCAGGGCCGGCGATCGCTTGGTGGCTGTGGTTGGTGTCGATGACCTGATGGTGGTAGATACCACCGATGCGGTGTTGATTGCTCACAAAGACAAGTCACAAGGCGTTAAGGACGTGGTGCAGTTCCTCAAAGCCAAAGACCATGAGGCGGCCATCTTTCACAAAACAGTGCATCGGCCATGGGGCAGTTACACCATTTTGGAAGATGAAGATGATTGCAAAGTCAAACGCCTGGTGGTCAAACCCGGACAAGTATTGTCGTTGCAATTGCATCACAAACGCAGCGAACACTGGACGGTGGTTTCCGGTACTGCCAAAGTCCGTGTGGGTGATGATGAATTTTTGTTGGAAGAAAACAAATCTGTTTATATCCCGGTTGAAACGCTACATCGCCTGGAAAATCCTACCGATGAAGACATCGCCTTGATTGAAGTTCAGTGCGGCAGTTATTTTGGTGAAGATGACATTGAACGTTTCGAAGACATATACGGCAGAATCGATGACAAACAAGCCAACAACACCTGATCTGGAGTTTCTGCAACGGGCTTTGGAAGTGGCCAAACAGGCCGCCCGTGACGCCGAAACGGTCATCCAATCTTACTACCAGCAAAACAGCTTGGAAACTGAGGTTAAGGGTGATCAGACGCCAGTCACTGTGGCAGACAAAGAAGCTGAACTGGTTATCAGAAAAATACTGAGTGAACATTTTCCTGAACATGGCATTTATGGTGAAGAGTTTGGCCAGTCAGATCGACCTGACAGCGATTATTTGTGGTTGATTGATCCCATTGATGGCACCAAAAGTTTCGTTCGCCAATACCCCTTCTTTTCCACTCAAATCGCTTTGATGTACCAAGGAGAGTTGGTGCTGGGTGTATCGAATGCACCAGTCTTCGGTGAAATGGCCTGGGCCACTAAAGGCGGTGGTGCTTTCCTGAATGACGAGCCCATATCCGTGGCTGCCGAGTGGTCTGCGCACAGCAGCTGTGTATCCACGGGCAATATACAAAGTTTGTTGGATAATAACTGGCACAGACTGGGACAATTGTTGAAAAAATTCAGTAAAATACGCGGGTATGGTGATTTTTATCATTACCACCTACTGGCATCTGGAAAAATCGATTTGTGTGTCGAGTCAGATGTCAATATATTAGACATTGCTGCCTTGACTGTGATTGTCAGAGAAGCAGGGGGCGTGGTTACTGAACTGAATGGTGACCCGATCAATTTAGCAACCCAATCAATATTGGCTGGAACAAAAATAACCCATGCAATGGGTCTGGAAAGTTTGAATGAATGAATTGTTAAGAAGCACGGAAGCGCTGGCGGTAAAAGCCGGAGAAGCCATCATGGCAGTGTACGAGTCAGGGGACTTTGATGTGGACCACAAATCCGATGATTCACCTTTAACCAAGGCAGACTTGGCATCACATCACGTGATTGTAGACGGTCTAAAAGCGCTGACTCCAGAAATACCTGTGCTATCAGAAGAATCGGCATCCATTCCATTTGAAGAACGCCAAACCTGGAAAAAATATTGGTTGGTCGATCCCTTGGATGGCACCAAAGAATTCATCAAAAGAAATGGTGAGTTTACGGTAAACATTGCCTTGATTGAAAATGGAAAATCCATCTTGTCTGTGGTCTATGTGCCAGTAACACAAGTCAGTTATTTGGCTGCTGTGGGTGTCGGTGTCTTCAAACGAGAAGGTGAGAAAAAATCATCCATCATGGTGATGAAGAACAGCCGCTTTAAACCCACTGTGGTGGGCAGTCGCTCACACATGTCCGATGAGGTCAAAGACTACCTAGAACGACTGGGCCAACATGAATTGGTCAGTATGGGCAGCTCATTGAAATTCTGCTTGGTGGCAGAGGGCAAAGCTGATCTGTATCCGCGGCTTGGCCTCACCTCAGAGTGGGACACAGCCGCTGCTCAGTGCATTGTTGAGCAGGCCGGTGGCCACGTGGTCACTATGGATGGCAAACCCTTGGTATACAACAGCAAGGACTCGCTGTTGAATCCACACTTTATGGTTTATGGTGATAAGAGTAGGGATTGGGTCAATATCTGATTCGAACCTACTTAATACCTTAGGCCAGATCAAAAAACTTCAATCTGAATACTTAAGGCTCTTGATGTCCCTGCGTTGTTTTTTGGTGGGGCGCTTGTCTGGTTTCGGCGTTGAGTGGTATTCCATTTTCTTCAACAGGGTCTTGGCCTCGCGGGCTTCAATGCTTCCCTCTGTTTCATGATAGAGGGTTTGCGCTACCGTGGCTGAACCTCTTTTCTCAGCGACATCATCAACCACCACCTCCCATGTCACATCGCCTTTCTTGATGTTGATGACATCACCGGCTTGAACAGTCCTAGAGGGCTTGCACTTTTGTCCATCGACTTTGATTTTGCCTTGTTCCACTTGTTTCTTAGACAAGGAACGGGTTTTGAAAAAGCGTGCAGCCCACAGCCATTTATCTATTCTTACTTGTTCCATTTGTTCTACCTATTAAAAAAAGGGCACCCAATGGATGCCCTTTGATTTTATCTTTATGTGAATGAATTAGGGTGCTTCGCAACCGGTAATTCTCACACTATCGACAACCCAACCTTCTGGTCTGCCGACTGAACTGTCGGAAGCCATGCGGTATGAGAATTGGACATCTTGTCCAGCATAAGTATCGATATCGACATTAAACTGAGTTGCCGCCAAAGGATCGCCACACCAGCCCTGTTCACCAGCAGCTGGGTTGCTGAAGCCAGAGTCAATCGTGCCATCATAGTCGTTATTGATGATGTCAGCATCTGTGATTTGTGTGAATGGACCGTTATCAGCAGAGACAAATAATTGTCCTGCATCGTAACAACCAGCACCACCATCTTCGATGGTCTGGGTGTTCCAGAACCTCAAAGTCAATGGGCCAACACCATTAGGCAAGCTCATTTGTGGTGAAACCACACTGGTGTCATTTACTTCTGGTAAATCATCAGCCTGCCAACCGGCAGTGCCTGAATCACCAACATTTTGTAAGCTCCAGTTGGCTTGGCCAGCAGCAGTCTGAACAGTCCAACCTTGTGGGTCTGCATCGCCTGCGGTAACACCTTGGCCACCTTCATGACCATACTTCCAAATCAAGTCATTAGGTGCATCAAATGTAAACGACATCAAATCAACTTGATTGGTTCCTATTGGACAATCACCTGGAGCCACAGTGGTAGTGAAGCTGAATTCTGAGCTCATGGCACTGCCACATGGGCTGGTTGATTCAACACGCCAGTAGTGATCGGTACTGGTAGCCAATGAAGTGGTGGCATCATAGCTGTTGGTTAGAACAGTTTCTGAGATAACCACATTGGTGAATGCTGGATCAGTCGCTACTTCAATCAAATAACTGGTCGCATTGGGATCAGCTGTCCAAGTGAAGCTGGGTTGTGCAGGCACATTCGTTGCTGAATCTACAGGTGCGGTTAATGTTGATGCACCCGCTGCTCCGGCTGAATAAGTGACTGTGACATCCACATCTTTGGTGATGATGTCACCCATGTCGTCACCTGTGGCTCTGATGGTCAAAGTTTCGACTCCGGTGGTACCCGAACCATCGACATTGAATGTGTAATCTGAACTAAACGGTGCGGCTGAACCATTCGCAGAGAAAGCGCCACCATTAACATAAGTAGGCGTGCTGAGTTCAGACAGGGTGATTATGCCAGGGTAGTTTTGAACATCTGTTATGTTCAAGCCAACCAATGCGTTATCACCAGCACAGACAGTTATGCCATTGGGATTAGCTGCAATATTGAATGTAGGTGAACCAAATGCATTGCCACCATAACCTAAGAAAGCATCACCGTTAGAACTGGCACCAGGTCGGCCATCTGTCCAAGTCATTGCAATTTTGTCTAGCACAACGGATAAACCATTGTAATCTCCCCATTCCTGTCCGCTTGACAAGTTATCAGAGGTTACTGTTGAGTAACGCTGTTCACCTTCTGGCAACCAGCTGGCACCGCCATCGGTTGAAACGTTGTAATAAAAGTCTACACCGGTACGATTAACTGAGTTTCGGGTGTCGTAGAAACCAATGTGAACTGCATCATTTTCACCTACCATCAACCAAGGGTGGAATCGGTCAACTGTTAATTGATCGTTGGTTTGATGAGGTTTAGGAAGCTCAGTCCAGGTTGCACCAGCATCGGTTGATTTAAACACGCGAATTTCTGCATGATTGGCAGAAGCTGAACCAGTACCACCGCCCACACTGTCAGCTGTTTCATCGGTGATGGCTACGTAAATGTTATCTGCAGAATCAACATCAACTGAAGTATAAATAAAGACTTCTCTGGTTTCCATGGCAGGAATAGGGAAGTCAAAACGACCGCGAATGGTGGACACTTGCACAACCGGTTCGAAAGTCAAACCACCATCAGTTGACTTCAACATGTTAATGCCTGAGCCATTTAGTCCTGGGTAAAAATAATAAACATTACCAGACGAATCAGTGGTGATATCAGAACCAATACCTGTATCGACACCAACATCAATTGGGGTGCTCCAAGTGGTGCCAAAATCAGTTGAACGGGCAAACCTCATTTGGTTACCTTTGTGATAAGTGATATAAATGTTGTCTTTATGAGGTGAGGTTGGAGAGCGGTCTACATGAATAAACTCTTTGTCATTGGCTTGGTCTGTTTCAATTTCAATCATGGTTGCCCATGTTTGACCAGCATCTTCTGAGTAAGAAGCCCGGATATTACAACCACCAAATCCACAATTGGCTAAGTCAGCTTGATATACCCGTTGAGGAGATACGTCAGTTGTTGACCAGTCAATGGTTGGATCACAACACGAATTAGGATTTACTTGAGAGGCAGTCCAAGTTGCACCACCATCAGATGAATAATACATTTCCTGACCGCCATTGGCATTGGCACCAGCGACAACTTGCATGTTGTTATCCGGGTTAAATTCAACAGTGACTTCATTGCCGTCAATTCTCAGGATAACTTCCCCATCTGGATCAACCGTAGCGCCCTCTCTGGGGTCATCTGGTTTACCGCTGAGGGTCACTGGGTGATAGTATTTGCCGATGCCTTCTTTGTACCAGACACCATCTACAATCAAGCCACCAAAGTGAATCAGGAACGCGTGATAAAGTTCACGAGGGTAAAACTCACCTATGTGTGGGTTTGCCTGTCTGGCTTTAACTTTAAAGAATGCGGGTACATTTCTGACAAAATGGTCGTTTTCAGGCAAGATGGCCAAATCTTCTTGTGTCAGTTGGTAGTTCCTGTCATCCCAGGGCCCCAACTCAGTCAAAGATTGGTAATCAACCCTTTGGTCGACACCATACTCCTGTCTAATTTCCGCATGCGCTGAAATGCTGATGCAAAACAACATTGCAATTAATAGTTTAAATCTCATTAAAATACCTCTTTTTTTATGATAAATAATTTTGTGTATTAGGATGATAATTTGGAGACTTCAGAAACACAAGAAAGATTTTAACTAATATCAGCATTCTTTAATATAGACTGCAAACACACAATCAAAGCTGAAAAAATGCAATTCCTATAACAAATTTTCTAAAGCCTGACATGTGCAATAGTTTTTACCATCAGAGGTTGTTTTGATGTGGGCTTGTTTACAAATCTTTTTTGGGAGGTACCAACAAATTTCCAACCAACAGACCAACTGATATGGCCACTGCTATCAACACCGCATTGAATGCAGCTTGAACCCCAGTGATGGTGTCATTGGTGTACATCGCTGACAAAGAATTGAAACCGATGCTGCCGGGTACCAGCAAAATGATGCCAGGAATGTGCATCACCGATGCCGGATTGTTACTGAGTCTGGCATAAATGTTACCGGCGATTGAAACCAGCATGACAGCCACCAGCGATTTGAAGGGTTGTTCCATCCACAGGCCAATCAGGCTGGATCCAGAAAAGGCCAAGCCAATGGATAAAAAAATCCAGAAAGTGTCGGCAAAACGGGCCTTAAACAACACTGAAAAACTCAATGCGGTAATGACCAATGCCAGGTAGTTAAACCAGCTCGGCACCGGCGTTAATTTGTGGACTTGCGTTTCACCAAAAATATACTGTGCAATCAAGTAGCCCAAGGCCAGTCCAAAAGACAATAAGAATAGGGTGGTTACTGCTCCCGCCATGCGACTACTGCCCGACACCAAGTGGCCCGTAGAAAGTTCCCGCATGGCAATGGTGATGCCCAAACCGGGGACCAGAATAATCAGGCCAGCCAAGGAGACCAAAAAATGGTCAATGTTGTTGGAATAATGGCTGATGGCAATGGCAACAAAGCCAACCATCATGGCGGCCAGGGGCGATAAAAGCTGCGATATGTATTTGTAAGGCGCGCTGTAAATGGTGATGATGCCGGTGAGCAAACCCAAACAAGATGCTGCGATGACATCATGCCATGAGCCATTGAATAGGGTGGTGAAACCACCGCCCACCAGACCAAAGCACAACGCCACCAGCCACTTGGGATAGAAGTCATTGTTGGCAGTGATCAGTTTGATTTGATCCAGTGCTTTATCGAGGTCTAAGTCATCGTTTTCCAAAGCCACAATGACCTGATTGATGCTGTGCAAGGTGTTGAGGTTGATGTCATTGGGGTTGGTTTTGATCATGTACGAGCGCTGACTGTACTCGTCTTCGCCGATGCTGGCCAAAACCGCGGTTGGCATGGCAAAAAAACTGGCTTCCAATTGGAATTTGTCAGCAATCACTGTCATGTAAGTTTCAAGCCGGTGGGCGGGAGCGCCCGCTTCGGAAATGGCACGACAAATGTGCAACAAAATATTGGCTTGTTTCCTGCGGGTGTCTCGGTCTCTTTTATGGGGTACGACTTTGACTGGGGTGCTGAATTTGAGCTCTTTGACCATGGTAATAATGAACGACTCTGAACAGCAGCCATGTTAACCCGATTCCAGAATATATCAAAGGTTCTGTGAGGTCTGATTTGACCAACCACAGAAAATGCAAACACCCCAAAACTAAAACCAGATAAATGCTGCGGTGTAACATTTTCCATCGTTTGCCCAGTTTTCTCATCATCCAACGATTGGAAGTGATGGCCATCGGTAACATCAATGCCCAAGCCAACATGCCTACAGTGATATAGGGGCGTTCAACGATGTCTTCGATAAAATGGGGCCAGTCCAAGCCCAGGTCAAGCCAGACATAAATGGTCATGTGTAAACTGGCGTAGAAGAAAGTGAATAAACCCACCATGCGCCGGATCCTGATAAAAACAGTCGACCCGGTGATGATTTTTAAGGGCGTCATCATCAGTGTCAGGATCAAAATCCTCAAAGTCCAGATACCGGTGCGGTGCAGCAGTTCTTCGATGGGGTCAGCGGTTAAATTTTGTTGAAAACCATCCCACACCATCAAGCCGAAAGGCACCATCAACAACACAAATAAGACTGTTTTAAATAATGTGAGGTGTGTTTTATTCAAAACTGTTTGGTTAGGTCCATGCCTTTGTATAAGTTGGCAACATAGTCACCATAGCCGTTGAACATTTGGGTTTTGATGCGGCTGTTAAACAACGAAAAGCCGCCTGTAATGCGTCGCTCTGTGGCTTGTGACCAACGGGGGTGGTCGACCTCAGGATTGACGTTGGCATAAAAACCGTACTCATCAGGCGCAATGGCTTGCCAAGAATTGACTGGCTGCTTATCAACAAATTTAATTTTAACGATGGATTTGATGCCTTTGAAACCATATTTCCAGGGTACCACCAATCGCAATGGTGCACCATTTTGGTTGGGCAATTCCTTACCGTACATGCCCACTGCCATCAAGGTCAGTTCATTCATGGCCTCATCCATGCGCAAGCCCTCGCGATAAGGCCAGGGTATAGATCGACCCCGTTGACCAGGCATTTGTTCAGGGTCATAAAGGGTTTCGAAATAGACGTATTTGGCAGTACTTAACGGTTGGCAATATTGAATCAAATCTGCCAACTTGAAACCAAGCCAGGGAATGACCATGGACCAAGCTTCAACACAGCGCATGCGATAGACCCGTTCTTCCAGGGTAAATTGTGAGACCAGTTTTTCTAGATCATAAGTGCCAGGCTTTTCACAGAGACCAGAAATTTCGACCGACCAAGGTTCTGTTTTTAATGACCCTGCATTTTCTGAAGGGGCTGATTTGGATAAACCAAACTCATAAAAATTGTTGTATGTGGTGGCGTCCTTTTCAGTGGTCATTTCATCAATCAGAAATTTTTGGTTGGCTTTAAATTCTGGTAGGGTCAATGCGAACGCATTGGGTGCCAAAACCCCAGCCGCTCCCAACAAACCACTCTTGATGATTTGTCTGCGATTCAGGTAGGTGGATTCATCGGTAATTTCAAAATCTTTGTGGGTGTTTTTAAATTTCATCGGTCTGGTAGTGGGTGGTGTTTTGTAGCCATATCCATTGTGATTGGAATAATATTTGCCAATGTTCAAGAATGGTCAGCAAGTGAAAAAATAATATACTACAATTCTAGACACTCAAACGTGAAAAACCTTACAAATTAATGACGGTTTATAATTTTTCTGCAGGACCGGCTGCCATCCCATCGGCGGTCAAACAGACCATTGCTGACGAGCTGGATGATTGGCGTGGCACGGGTTCTTCGGTGATGGAAGTCTCCCACCGCAGCCCTGAGTTCATCGAATTGGCCAATGAAACGGAATCACTGATCAGACAATTACTTGGCGTTTCAGAAAACCATGCCATTCTCATGATTCCCGGTGGTGCTCGAATGCAGTATGCGATGTTGCCGATGAATTTGTCCTCGCCAGCAGGGCATGTAACCATGGCGGTGAATGGCCATTGGGGCAAGCAATGTCACCAAGAAACCAACCGTTTTGCCCAAGTAGAAACCACCGCACCCATCAGCGAATCAACTTACTCGAACATTCCTGCTTTTGATGCATCAAACCTGAATCCTGCCTCTGACTATTTTCATTACACCAGTAATGAAACCCTGGAAGGGGTGCAATGGCATCAACCGCCTGCTGTGGGTGAAATACCCTTGTGTTGTGACATGACCTCGGATTTGATGACCCGGGTTATTGATGTTGACCAGTTTGGTATGATTTATGCCAGCGCGCAGAAAAATCTGGGCATAGCAGGCTTGACCTTGGTGATCATGCGCAAAGACTTGATTGGGTGTGCTGACACTTCAGTTCCCAGTATGCTGAATTATCAAACGTATGCACAATCAGAATCGATGTACAATACCCCGCCGACTTTTCCCTGGTACGTGATGTCATTGGTGCTGAAATGGATTCAAGGGCAGGGCGGATTAGCGGCCATAGAACAAGCCAACCAGACCAAGTCGACCAAGTTGTATAATTACATCGATGCCAGTGACTTTTATTTGAATAAGGTGGCAAAATCATGTCGTTCAGCTGTTAATGTGCCTTTCTGGCTTGCTGATGATCTGTTGAATGATCAGTTCTTAAGTGCCAGTGACTCAGCTGGGTTGAAGGCATTGAAAGGGCATCGAGCGGTGGGCGGAATGCGCGCCAGCATTTACAACGCCATACCAGAATCAGGCATAGATGCCCTGATTGATTTTATGCGTGAATTTGAACGAACCAATGGATAACCATGGATAATAAAAAACAAGTCAAACTCGGCCAATTCAACCGTTTAAAGGTGTTAAACATTTTGTCCATGGGGGCCACCCTCGATGGTGGGCAATTAGGTCATTTGTTGTTGCCGCGAAAACACATGCCAGATTCGCTACAAGAAAACAGCGACATAGAAGTGTTTGTTTATTTGGACAGTGATGACCAACCCATTGCCACCACCGAGACTCCCAAGGTTGTGGTGGGCAAATGTGCCTACTTGAAAGTCGTGGACGTAAATAAAGTCGGGGCTTTCCTCGACTGGGGACTGCCCAAAGATTTGTTACTGCCATTTGCTGAACAACCCAAGCCATTGCGGCCCGGTATGCATAAAGTGGTGCATGTTTATGTTGATCAGGCTTCTAAGCGTATTACTTCTTCAGCGCGGTTAGATAAGCACCTGCATGAAGAAAATGGTCCATTCAAGCCTGGTGATGAAGTTCAGGTCTTGTTCTGTGGTCGCTCTGATCTGGGCTACAAAGCCGTGATCAACAACAGTCATCTGGGGTTGTTACACCACAGCGATGCTTTTCAAAACATCATGATTGGACTGCAAAAACAAGCCTACATCAAATCGATTAACTCCGATGGGCGCATTAACCTGACATTGCACATCCCCAACAAAGCACAATTGGGTGAATTGGCCGAGAAGATCCTGGCGGATTTACAAGCAGGCTCTGGTGTCAGTTACTTGACCGATAAAAGCAGTCCTGAGGAAATCAAACTAAAATGGCATGTCAGCAAGGGCAGTTACAAAAAAGCCTTGGGCAAGCTGTACAAAGCCAAAAATATTGTGATTCACAACGACCGCATAGAATTAGTTAAAAACTGAGGTCACATTCCGAGCCTGTTTATTTAAATTTCACGACTGTACTCGGTTTAGCCACTGAAAACTTCACCCTGCTATTAACCTGAGTGTAATTGCTCTGTGGTATTATGAGAAATGATATTGTCATTGAGTGACTGTTCTAGCCCCTTTGGGGATAGAACTTACTAAGAATATGTCTTCAAATAACAAAGTGCTTAAGCAACCCAACCTGTTGTACTTGGCGTCGACTGAAACATTAAAACGTTTGTTGTTGGTGTTGTTTTTTCATGTTTCATGCCAGTTACAAGCCGTCAATATAGATCAATGGCTTACCGACCACATTCAAGTTGAAGACGGTTTGCCAGACTCAACCGTTTACTCAATTGCCCAAGACCAAGCTGGATTCATGTGGTTTGGTACCACACACGGATTGGCCAGGTATGATGGTTATGACTTTCGTAATTTTCAACACGATGGCATCAATCCAAATTCAGTCACCAATAACAACACGGGTAATATCTTTATAGATTCAAAAGACCGCCTGTGGATTGGTACCTTTGGTGGGGGTCTGAATGTGTTAGAAATCACCTCCGGGATACTGACCAGGTTTCCCTATTCAAGTCAACCAACAGAAAATGTGATTTCCGAAAATGTGCAAACATTTTTTGAAGACCCTGAAGGCATTATTTGGATAGGTACAGCCACAGGTTTGTATCGCTCAGATGGGCTCAATATAACTCGGCATGAGATCAGTGCAGATGATGCACCCAGCAGCCAATCCAGAATTTGGGATATTGTCAGTGATGATTCAGGCCTACTGTGGCTGGGTACTTCAGACGGGCTGGTTCAACTCAATCCTGAGAATAATGAATTCAACTTGATTAAACTGCCCGATGAAATGGTCATAGACATCACGACCAATCAGTTCAGGACCTTGTTAAATGATGACGGCAGACTTTGGATTGGTTCGGCCAGCGGTCTTTTCAGTTACCACATCAACTCAAATACTTTTGAGTTTTATGCCAATCAGCAAGAAGCTATTAAAATCAATGACATCCATAAAACCCAAGACGACCAATTGTTTGTTGCCAGCATGACAGGGTTGTTTTTATTTCACCTGAAAAATAAAGAATTTATTGATTCAGAAGACGGTGCGTTGTGGCAACAATTTGCTCATGCAGATGTCAGGGCCATACATGAAAGTCGCTCGGGTGTGATGTGGCTTGCGACGCGTGACCAAGGCGTTTTTAAGGTTGATGTCGCTGGTGGATTGTTTCATTATCAGAATGAGTTCTCAGCCACCAAAAAATTAAGTAAAAAAGCCAAACAAATATGGTCTATTGAGTCTGATCAACAAGGAAACGTTTACTTGGGTACGTCTGATTCGGTGTTCCAGTCTGAATCCAAAACTGATTTTGAGCAAGTCAAAATCAATAATTCAAGCGCCATTCCTGGCTTTATAAGAGACATGAAAGCCACTGAGGAATCTGGGGTATGGATAGCCGGTAGTGCCGGTTTGTATTTGCTTCCTTTTGACAGTCAAGTTGCTGAGCCAGTAACCACACCATTTGATTTGGTTGGGATAAAACCGGCAGAAATATTTTCTGTTGAGACAAGCCATCAAGGGGAATTGTGGTTGGCATTGTACAATTTAGGTATATTGCGATGGGACAGAGTAAACAATGAGGCTGAACTGTTACAGTCTTATTCAGGTGGTGCTTTAACTGACTTAAACATCAGCCATGTCTTTGAAGACAGCAAACACAATATTTGGGTTGGCAGTAATTTGGTAGGTTTGTTTCAAATCAGTGGCGTAGACAGGGTGGTCACTTTACATAGTCATCAGTTCAACGATTCTGGTAGTTTAATTTCTAACCGCATTCATGATATTTTTGAAGATTCCAATGGCAGGCTCTGGGTGGCCACCGCACGTGGGCTGAGTCAATATTTATATGAGTCGGCTACTTTTCAAAATTTAACCAAAGCCGAAGGTTTAATCAGTAACTCAGTCAGTGCTGTAAGAGAAGATTCAACAGGTCAGTTGTGGTTGAGTTATCGCTTTGGTTTGTCTCGGTTCAGTCCTGAAAGCAATCAAATCAAAAACTATTTACTGAACAACGGCATCAGGAATGATGGCGTGATTACCAGGTCTGCGACAATAGACCAAAACGATGTGATTTGGATGGGTAGCGCCAATGGCTTTTATACATTTCAACCTAATGATGTTCATCTGAATGAAAACCAATATGTGCCGAAGCTGGTCGTGAGTGACATTAAAATAGATAACCAAACCCTTGACCCTAAACAGTTGCTGTATGCCAATGACCACATCACATTAGAATCTGACAATAACCTGGTCTCTTTAAAATTCAGCGTATTGGAGTACAAATCTCCAGAGCAAATCCAGTACCTCTATCGGCTCTCGGGGTTGCATGACGAGTGGTTGAATGTCAGTCAATCCAGGCAGATTGACTTAAAAGATTTGAATCCAGGAAATTACCACCTGGAAATCAAAGCAGTCAATAACGATGGCCGTTGGGAAGACCAAACACACACCATTTCATTGGTAGTCAAACCGGTTTGGTGGGAGCAAAGCTGGGTCAGGATCCTGTTTGTGGTGGGCATTTTGTTGGCACTTGTAATTCTTCATTATGTTCGCACCCTTAAAATCAGAAGACAAAATTTGTTGCTGGAACAGGAGGTCAACAACCGCACACTCGAGTTGAAAGTGTTGAATGAACAATTGGCGGTGACGGCCAATACGGATTACCTGACCGGCTTGCCCAATCGCATGGCCTTTCTCAGTGCTGTTCAGGGCAACTCCAGTGAGTCATCAGTTCCACCTTTAAACGGCTGTGTGGTTTTGGCAGATGTAGATCATTTCAAGCGCATCAACGATAAATATGGCCACAATGCGGGTGATGAGGTATTGATTCAAATCAGTTTTATCATGAGTAATATGGTTAGATCAGAGGACCTGATTGCCAGGTGGGGTGGAGAAGAGTTTATTTTTCACTTTGCCAACAAAGATGCCGAGACCACGGCTGCCTTAGTTGAACGCATCAGGAACACCATTGAAACCACTCAGATTCAACATGAAGACCAGCTCATCCCAGTGACCATGACTTTTGGTATTTGTCAGCTCAACAGTAAAATGAGTTTGGATCAATGTATTCAGCTTGCTGATGAATCCATGTATCAAGGCAAGAAAGCTGGTAGAAACCAAGTGGTGGTGAGCCCTTCAGTCTGAGGGCAGGTCACCACCACTGTAGCTCAAAGTAAACGGTTATATTTCGTCAGATTCGTTGTCGAAGTCTTCAAATAAATAGGTGCTGAGGTAACGCTCACCCGTATCGGGTAACATGGCTAAAATGACCGAGCCTTCTGGTGCTTTGTTGGCTGTTTCCAACGCTGCAGCAAAGGTGGCTCCCGCCGATATGCCACACAAGATGCCTTCTTTTGAAGCCAGTGCCAAGGAATTTTTCTTGGCTTGGTACTCATCAATGGGGATCAAATCATCATAAATGTCTTTGTTCATTACCTCGGCCACAAAGTCAGGTGTCCAGCCTTGCAGCTTATGTGGTGACCATTCCTTGCCTGCCAGTAGCTGCGCTTCTACCGGTTCAGTGGCGATGATTTTGATGTTGGGCCTGGCCAGCTTGAGTACCTCACCAGCACCAGTGATGGTGCCGCCAGTGCCATAGCCACTGACAAAATAATCCAGGCGTTTACCAGCAAAATCCTGCAAGATTTCAGGTCCCGTGGTGGAGCGATGGTAGGCAGGATTGGCTTCATTTTCAAATTGACGAGCCAAAAACCAACCGCGTTCTTTAGACAGCTCTGCGGCTTTGGCCACCATGCCCGAACCACGGGCAGCAGCTGGGGTCAACACCACTTTGGCTCCTAACGCCCGCATCAGTTTTCGACGTTCAACGGAAAAGGTTTCGCTCATTACCGCCACAAAGGGGTAGCCCTTAGCGGCACAGACCATGGCCAGCGCTATGCCGGTGTTGCCAGAGGTGGCTTCCACCACCGTTTGGCCAGGCGACAAGGTGCCTCTGGACTCGGCATCCAAGATGATGGCATGTGCCAATCGATCTTTTACCGAAGCCAGCGGGTTGAAGTATTCTGCCTTCACATACATGTCAACATGATCAGGTGCCAGGTTGTTGATGCGGATGATGGGCGTGTTACCAATGGTTTCTAAAATGTTGTTGTATATCATGTCGTCCTCTCAGGCGGTTTTTTTAAAAGTTTGAATGGCAGGTTTTTCTTGGTGTTCAATGTGTGCTTTGAACCAATCCAGCTGGGTGGCATATTGAGCCACTTGACCAATCACAATCAAAGCAGGGGATTGAACCGCATGCGCATCAATCATCTCAGGTAATTGTAACAATTCTCCAGTGATGGTGCGCTGCTTATTCAAGCTGCCGTTTTCAATGATGGCAACCGGCTCCATTGGTGATTTGCCATGGGCTATCAATGACTCGGTCAAATGCTTGGCTTGTATTAAGCCCATATACACGGCCAGGGTTTGGTTGTCCTTGGCATAAAACTGCCAATCAATCGAATCCCTTGAATCGCTGCAATGAGCTGTCATCAACGCCAAACTTTGGGCGTGATCCCGGTGGGTCAGAGGTATCCCCGCATAAGCGGCACAGCCCAGGGCTGCGGTAATCCCTGGAATGATTTCAAATGCAATACCTGCGGCTTTCAAGGCCAAGGCTTCTTCACCACCGCGGCCAAAGACAAATGAATCACCCCCTTTCAAGCGACACACTTTTAAGTTTTTTCTGGCCAATTGAATCATTAAGTCATTGATGTGTTGTTGTTTGGTTTTGTGGTTGCCTGCTTTTTTACCCACATCGATCAGTTCAGCGTCGGTTCTGATCAGCCCCATTATTTCTGTAGATATTAATTGGTCGTGCAGCACCACATCTGCGGTTTGTAGGGCTTTGATGGCCCCCAATGTCAATAAATCAGGGTTGCCCGGACCGGCGCCGACCAATGCCACCACACCGGCTTGATTGTTAACTTCCTGAATCAAATGGTCGATGCTGTCATTTCTATGTGCCAATGCTTTTTCTAACTCAATGTGGCTGCTACGGTGTGACCAATTAAAATACCGGGTCCAAAAGTTTTTGCGGTGGTTGAATTCAGGAATGGCTGTCTTGATGCGTTTTCTCAACGATGCCGCTCGAGTTGCCAATTGACCCAGCTTGCGGGGCAATAAATATTCTATTTTTTGTTTGATGATGCGTGCCAATACCGGGGCACTGCCTTCGGTACTGATGGACACCACCACCGGAGAGCGGTCCACAATGGCAGGAGATAAAAAGTCGCACAGGGCTTGGTTGTCTACGGTATTGACCCACAGCTTATGTTGTTGAGCAAATGCGTGTACCTGGGCATCGATCGAAGCCACACCAGTGGCTGAAATGATTATCCTGAAGTTTATGTAGTGATCTAAATCAAGATTTTCTTGCAAATCCATGACAGCAGTTTCAATCAGATGCTGATTTTTTAGCTGTTCAATCTCTGGATGGAACTCTAATGCCAAACAGGTAATTTTGGCACCCACCGACAGCAATTTATTGATTTTACGCAAAGCTGTGCTGCCAGCTCCTAACACCAGAACTGGTCGGTCCTTGAGGTCTAAATTAACTGGGAAGTATCTCATCAGCAGTATCGTTTACTAAAAACCCAAATATAGCGAGCCTTTTTCTCATAACAAAATAGTTTAAAGGCATGGGCATATAACCAAAAGTTATCAGACGTTTAGATGTCTATATTGCCAAAGCTTTTTGAGCTTGCTATGATGCGAACATGATAATTATTGAGTAATGCACGATGAAGTTACAACAACTGCGATTTTTTGTGGCCGTGTGTCATTCTGGTTTGAATGTCACGGCAGCCGCCAAACAATTGTTCACCTCACAACCCGGTGTCAGCAGACAAGTGCGGCTATTGGAAGATGAATTGGGCTTCAGCCTTTTTGTCAGGCAAGGCAAGGCACTGGTGGCCATGACCCAAGCCGGAAAAGAGGTGCTCAAAAGGGCAGAGAAAATACTCAAGGAAGTCAAAAACATCAAAGCCTTCAGTCACGAGTTGACCAATGAAAGCAATGGCCAGCTCAACATCGCCACCACCCACACCCAAGCCAGGTATGTGCTGCCTGAAGTACTGCAAAAATTGCATGGTTTGTACCCATCGGTGAAAGTTAATATCTTGCAGGGTACTTCACAACAAAATATCCGGTCTTTGCGAGATGGTGAAGTGGATTTTGTGATCAGTTCTGGCGGTACTGAGGAGGCGGGCGATCTGGTTAAGCTGGATTTATTCAAATGGCAGCGCAAAGTGGTGGTGCCCAAGGGCCATCGATTGGCTAAAAAAAGTAGCCTCACGCTGAAGGATCTAGCCAAAGAACCTTTGGTTGTGTACGTGGGCAATGACCAACAGTCTTCGAGTTTGGTTCAGGCATTCAATGCCGAAAATTTAGATTACGAAATCAAATACACGGCCAGAGACTCAGATGTCATCAAAACTTACGTGCGTTCCGGTTTGGGTGTGGGGATTATTGCCAGCATGGCCATCGATGAAAAAGCCGATGATGACTTGCATGCTTTGGAAACCGTGGGCATATTGCCCTTGAGTTCAACCTGGCTGGCATTTAACCCGAGCCTGTTCATTCGTGGGTTTATGCATGAATTTATCCAACTGTTTGCACCGCATGTGAAACGAGATCAGGTGCAATCAGCCATCGATAACAAGTTGTTGCTGTTGGACCCACAAAAAAACTCCCAACCCATTGATTCAGCTTGGCAGGTTTAAGGGTGAAATGCTGCCCGTGCTTTAAAGCATGCCTTAATCTGTGATTTCACCTCGCAATAACCTGTCATAAGTGTCATTGCTTTTGCTGAGGTCTTCATCAGTGGGCAATGGTTGATCGGTGTAAGCATGCAGAAACGCTTCACACAACAATTCACTATTCGTGGCATGTTTGAGGTTATTTACCTGGCGACGGGTTCTCTCATCGGTCAGGATTTTCAGCACTTCAAATGGGATGGATACAGTGATTTTTTTGACCTTTTCACTTTTCTTTCCGTGCGGGACATAAGGGTTGATGTATTTGCCATTCCAAGCCATATAAACGTCTAAACTGTTAAAACATTGATTCTAACACGGCTCAATTCAAGCTGTAAATGACACTGACTTACGTTAAATTATCGGCGCTTTTTGTAGGAAATGAAAAACCCTTGCAGGTCACTGTTTTCAGTGTATGGGTTAATGGTCAATAGCTCGTAGCCTTGGTCGCTGAATGCTTGGTGTAACTCGGTCATGTTTTTGGCTGCCAACTTTTTTCGTGAAAACAAATTAACGTCCCAATAGACCGTGATGGCTGCCAAGTCTTTTTCAGCTGTTTCGGCCGCCAATTTTTGGGGGTTGGGGTTGGCCCAGCCGGCGAAAGAAATCAACAAACAGGTCATCATCAAAACAGCTTTCATGTGTCATCTCTGCATATATTGTGTTGTTAGACATTGTAATTGTTTGATTCGGTTGAATACAATAGTCACAATTTTTTTTGGATTGTTAAATGACCACTGTATTAACCGGGATCACCACCACGGGAACGCCACATTTGGGCAACTACGTGGGGGCCATCAAGCCTGCCATTAAGCGCAGCCAGGACAATGACGTCAACAGTTACTTCTTTTTGGCAGACCTGCATGCTTTGATCAAGTGTTGGGAACCTGAACGCATTGCCGAATCAACCAAAGAAATTGCTGCCACTTGGCTGGCACTGGGCTTAGACCCAGACAAAACCTTGTTTTACCGACAATCGGATATTCCGGAAATCAGTGAGCTGACCTGGCTGTTAACCTGTATGACCGCCAAAGGGTTGATGAATCGTTCACATGCTTACAAAGCCCAAGTGGCTGAAAATACCGAGCAGGGTGAGGAGGACCCGGACAAAGGCGTGACCATGGGCTTGTTCAGTTATCCCATCCTGATGTCTGCTGACATCTTGATGTTCAATGCCAATGAAGTCCCGGTGGGTAAAGACCAGACCCAACATTTGGAGATGGCCAGAGACATTGGTGCGCGGTTTAACCACCATTTTGGTGAGCATTTTGCCATGCCCAAAACCATCGTCGATGACAACGTGGCTGTGTTGCCCGGTTTGGACGGCAGAAAAATGAGCAAGTCTTACAACAACACCATTCCGCTGTGGCTGACAGAAAAACAATTGCGCAAGCACATCATGAAGATCAAAACCAACTCATTAGAACCAGGTGAACCCAAAGATCCAGCCGATTCTCATGTGTTTGATATCTACCGTGCCTTTGCAAATGAACAGCAACTGAATGAAATGCGCACGGAATTTGCCAACGGCATCGCATGGGGTACCGCCAAACAGATGCTTTTTGAGATGATCAACACAGAATTGCAGGAACCCAGGGAAAAGTACCATGAGCTGATGGCAAACCCAGATATAATAGAACACACTTTGCAGCAAGGGGCAGAAAAAGCACGGGCATTTGCCAAGCCATTTCTGGCTGAGTTAAAAGCTGCCGTTGGTATCAGGGAGATTAAATAAATCAATCCCTCAATCTGTGAACCATAAGGGAGGACCAAAATGATAGATTTTAAATTCGGACAAGTGATGTCCACACTGTGGAAGACCAAAGAATTTGTACTGTTCAGATTCTTGATTTACATGGGCATCACCCTGGCATACATTGCCGGAACTGGAACCGGTGGTGGCATCGGTTACCTGTTTGGTAAAGTGGGAGATAACACCGAGGCTGGTGTCTTTTACGGCATGGTTGGTGGTTTTTCACTGGTCAGCGGAGTACTGTATTACGTCCGTGAATATTTATTGTATTTGGTCAAGGCCGGCCACATTGCGGTCATTGTTAAACACCTCGATGGTGAGCCAATGCCTTCAGGACAAGGTCAAATTAAATACGCCCAAAGCGTGGTTAAGGATCGCTTCAAAGAATCGTCGGTGTTGTTCGGTGTGGATCAGTTGATCAAGGGTGTATTGAAAACCTTTAATCGCATATTTTCAGGGGTGATGAGTTTCCTACCCATTTTGCCTCAAGGCTTGGTGAAATTCATTAATGCAGTGGTCAACATGTCACTGACTTATGTTGACGAAGTGATTCTGGCATATTACATCAGAAACAATTCTGAAAACCCCTGGGAAGACTCCAGGAAAGCCTTGGTATTGTATGCCCAGAATTACAAAACATTCCTTAAAAACGCCTTGTTTTTAACCATCATCACGTGGGTGATGTCATTGATTGTGTTGGTCATAGTTTTTGCACCGTTGGCGGGGCTGATGAGCTTTGGTGGTTACGAGGGTGGCTTTTGGCCTTTCGTGCTGGCACTGGTCACTGCCTGGGGTGTCAAGTCGGCCCTGATTGATCCGATTGCCATGACGGCCTTGATGCAGGTGTTTTTTAAAGTCACCGAGGGACAAGAGCCGAACCCTGAATGGGAAGCCAAGCTAGAGCGTGGATCGAAGAAATTTGTGGCTTTGAAAGACAAGGCATTGGGCTGGAGCAAGCGCAAGTTTGGTGGCGACAATACCGCAGCCCTGGATGACAAAACCTGAAATATCAAGCACGACCCAAAGCGTTGAATAGTATTTGAATGCAGCAGTTCACGCTTGATATCATCCAACAAATCAGCCGCATTCCAGCGGGAAAGGTGGCGACCTATGGACAAATCGCTGCCATGGCGGGTAATCACCGGGGTGCCCGTCAGGTCTCGCGGGTTTTGCATACCTGCACCCAAAAGTACCAATTGCCGTGGCACCGGGTGATTGGTGCGGCGGGAAAAATTTCCATTCCAAAAGATCAACCAGGCTACCAAAAGCAAAAGAAAAAGCTGCAATCAGAAGGCATCGAATTTGGTCTGGGTGATACAATAGACCTTTCAATTTTTCAATGGCAGGGCCAAGCGCAGTGATCAGTACCAAGGAATACACCAAACGCCGAAAACAATTGATGAAAATAGCCGGTGAGGGCGCCATCATCATCCTTCGCAGCCGACCTGAATATTTGCGCAACGGCGACGTCCATCACTACTACCGACAGGACAGTGACTTTTACTATTTGTCAGGTTTTAACGAGCCTGATGCCGTGTTGGTGATGCTACCTGGTGAAAAAGGCGCAGAACATATTCTGTTTTGTCGAGAAGCCGATCCCGCCAAAATGATTTGGGACGGGCCCATGGCCGGAACGGCAGGAGCGGTTGAGCAGTTTGGTTTTGAACAAGCTTATGACATCAAGGAAATTGACCAACGCTTACCGGCATTGATATCCGGTTGCGAAAAGATTTGTTTCAAAATCGGCGAAGATTCTGATTTTGATGCCAAGCTCGCCAATTGGGTTAAATCCATCGAAACCAGAAAAGGCCAAAAGTCCAATGTGCCAGAAGAATTCATGTCTATCACCCATGTGATTCATGACATGCGCTTGTATAAAAGTCCGCAGGAAATTCGTTGCATGAAAAAATCTGCCGACATTGCTGCCGCTGCCCACATCCGCATGATGCAGGCATGTCAGCCAGGGAAGTTTGAATACGACTTACAAGCAGAATATGCACACCATTTATTGAGCCACCAGTCGCATTCAAGTTATCCGCCCATCATTGGCAGCGGAGAAAACGGTAATATCTTGCACTACATCAACAACAACCACGAAATGAAAGACGGTGATTTGGTGTTGATAGATGCTGGCGCAGAATATGACTTTTATGCGTCAGACATCACCCGCACTTTTCCCATCAATGGTCAGTTTTCAGCGCGCCAAAAAGATTTGTATGAAGTGGTGCTGCAAGCCCAGCTGGATGCCATTGAAGCTGTCCAAGTTGGTTGCCACTGGCATGAGTTTCATGAGGTGGCAGTTAAAACCATCAGTCAGGGGTTGTTGGATTTGAAAATCCTCAAAGGCAATTTACAACAGGTACTGGAAGAAAAGTCCTATGCCAGCTATTACATGCACATGACCGGGCATTGGTTGGGACTGGATGTGCATGACTGTGGTGATTATCGGGTCGATGACTTGTGGGTTGAACTGGAAGAGAACATGGTGCTGACTGTTGAGCCAGGCCTATACATCAGTGAAAATTCAAAAGCCCCCAAAGCCTGGAGAGGTATGGGTATTCGCATTGAAGATGACATTCAGGTCACCAAAAAAGGACCCGTTATTCTCAGTCACAAAGCGCCAAAAACAGTTCAAGAGATTGAACAAACGATGAGAGGATAAGATGAAAAAAACATTGATAGTTGGCATGAGTTTAATGGCCCAATGTGGTTTGGCTACCACCATCCATTGTGGACAACTGTTTGACGCAGTTTCTGGCCAGTTCAAGCCAAATCAATTGATCACCATTGAAAACGAACGGTTTGCAGCCGTAGAAGCTTTTCAAAACCAAACGGTTGATTGGGATTATTCAGATCAGTATTGTCTGCCGGGCTTGATGGACATGCACACCCACATCACCCATCAGAACAGTGCCACCCGTTACCTCGAGAAATTTCAAAACAACGCCGCCGATGTCGCCCTGGATGGCGCCATGTACGCCAAAATCACCCTGGAAGCTGGCTTCACCACCATCAGAGACGTGGGCGATGCGTTCAATGCTTCGGTGGCCCTAAAAAACGCCATCAACGCAGGTAAAGTCCCCGGGCCCAGAATTTTTACAACCGCCAAATCCCTGGCCACCACCGGTGGTCATGCCGATCCCAGCAATGGTTATCGCCAAGGATTGTATCCGCACACCACCCCCGAACATGGTGTGGTCAATGGCGTCAGCGATGCCAGAAGGGCGGTGAGACAACGGTATCAAGATGGTGCAGATCTCATTAAAATCACCGCTACCGGTGGCGTTTTAAGCCAAGCAGCCAGTGGTGACAACGCGCAATTTGCACCCGATGAACTTGATGCATTGATTGCCACTGCCAATGATTATGGCTTTAAAGTGGCAGCCCATGCACACGGTAAAGGTGGTATGAAACGAGCAATTGAGGCTGGTGTGGCCAGCATCGAGCACGGGACCTACCTGGACGATGAGATCATCAAGCTGATGAAAAAACATGGCACCTTTCTGGTTCCCACCCTCATAGCTGGAGACTGGGTCACGGAAAAATCCAAAATAGATGGCTTTTTTCCTGCCGTGGTCGCCCGCAAAGCCGCCACCATCGGTCCGCTGTTGGCCGGTTCCTTTAACCGCGCTCAGGCAGCCGGCGTTAACATAGCTTTTGGCACCGACAGTGGTGTGTCTGAACATGGTCGCAATGCAGAAGAGTTTGCTTTGATGGTTAACAATGGCATGTCTGCTGCCAAAGCCCTACAGTCGGCCACCTTGTATGCCGCTGAATTACTGGGCCAATCGCAACAACTGGGCCAGGTCAAATCAGGCTATCTGGCCGATATGGTGGTTGTTGATGACAACCCACTGAATGACATCACGGAGTTGGAAAACATCCAAGTGGTTATCAAAGGTGGTGTTATTGCCAAATAAAGTACTGACTCAGCAACCAAAATCGCGGTATGCCGTCAAACGGCTGATGCTTTTCATGGTGCTGCTGGTGGTATTCCCAACCCAGGCTTGTCATACTCCCAGCCGTTCAGCCATCATCGGCAAAAAGTATCCAGACATGGATTTTGCCCAAATGATGCACGCCGCCCACAACCAACCCTACACAGGCTATCAATTCAAAGGCGCCAGCACTTGTAATAATGGCACAGCTGGCGGTTTCGCTTGTGAAAATGTGGATTTGATGGGGCACTTGGATTTGCCCAATATTGGCGGCGGGCAGGGGTCAGACTCATGGGGATGGAAACACGAGGCCAGTGGACGCTATTTTGCCTTGGTGGGGCGTTCTAATGGCACATCCTTTGTCGAAATCACCGATCCTGCCAACCCGGTTTATTTGGGGCAGTTGGCCAGTGAGGTTTCATCCAGCACCTGGCGAGACATCAAAACCTATCAAAACTATGCCTTTATCGTGGCTGATGAAATCGGCAACCATGGTATGCAGGTTTTTGATCTGCATCAATTGTTGACTGTGCCTAACAAACCTGCCAACTTCACCGCTGAATTGGTTTATCGAGGCGGTACATTTCAGGAAGCCCACAACATCATCATCAACAAAGGCAGTGCCCATGCCTATTTGGTGGGCGGCAACACCTGTAATGGTGGCTTGCATATGGTTAACATCAGTAACCCCCTGAAGCCATTTTTTGCAGGCTGTTTTTCCAGTGATGGTTACACCCATGACGCGCAGTGCTTGAACTATGACGGGCCAGATGCCGATTACCATGGGCGAGAATTGTGTTTTGCCAGCAACGAAGACACCGTTACGGTTGTCGATGTCACGGTGAAAAACAACCCCATTCAAATTTCCAGAACCGGTTACACCGGCAGCCAGTACACCCACCAGGGTTGGCTGACAGCGGACCAACGGTATTTTGTCATTGATGATGAGTTGGATGAATGGCGAAACCATGTCAATACCCGCACCTTGGTGATGGACTTCAGTGATTTAGATCAACCGGTTTTCAGGGGTTTTTATGAGGCTGATGGTGGCTCGATAGATCACAACCAGTATGTCTTGGGCTCACACACATATCAGGCCAACTATTCGCGTGGCCTAAGGATCCTTGAATTGGGTGATTTGCGCGAACCTGAAATGAAAGAAGTGGCCTTTTTTGATACGTATCCAGCCCATGACAACCGTGGTTTTCCAGGTGCCTGGAATGTTTTTCCTTTCTTTGACAATGGTTTATTGATTGTTTCTGATATTAACAGGGGAGTGTTTATTTTACAGGCCAACTTACCACCGGTTGATTTAATCTATATCAACAGTTTCGATTGATGACCCTGGCATGGTTCAGGTGCCACAAAAGGTTTGGTAATTTAAATCTGCGCTGGCATCGGCATCCTGATATTGTTGCATCGCTTCTGTTTGCTCGTAGGGTTGGTTGAGCACCGTCAAGAAGGCATCGGCACTGGTAGTACTTAACGTGGTTTCTACAGCAGTCAAAACAGCCTCCATGTGGTGATTGCGTGGTATCACCCTTGGATTCACTAAAGCCATGGTGCGCACAACATCTGCTGAATCCAAACCCGCTTGTTTGATGGCTTGTTGCCAGGCGGCGAACCAATCCACCAACCCAGCTGTGCCCGGTTTGTTACCCGCTTTTAAGTCATCATGTAATGACACAAAAGTTTGGGTGTAATCCAGTTGCTGTTGTTGCATCAACTTTAACAAGTCTTGAGTGAGCTTTTGGGTCTGTTCTTTGCTTTGTTTGAAGCCAATTTTGTGGCTCAGCATGTGATCGTAGGCCTGATTGTATCGGTCATTAAAGGATTCAATCAGCTGGGTGGCTTGTTGGATCGCCTGTTGTTCATCCTCATCAATCAATGGCAACAAGGACTCTGCCAACCGAGCCAGGTTCCACTGAGCGATGTGGGGTTGTTGACCATAAGCATAACGCCCATGGTGATCAATAGAACTGAACACAGTGGTCGGGTCATAGACCCCCATCATGGCGCAAGGACCGTAATCAACAGTTTCTCCAGAAACCAGCATGTTGTCGGTGTTCATGACCCCGTGGATAAACCCAACCCGCATCCAGTGGACTATGGTTTCTATTTGTTTATCAATGACTTGATCTAATAAGTTAAAGTATTTATTTTTATTGTCTGGTATTTCTGGATAGAGTCTTTGTAAGCAAAAATCAGCTAAAGTCTGAACCTCCTCAATCATGTTTCTGGCCGCAAAGTATTCAAAAGTGCCCACCCGGATGTGTGATTTGGCAACCCTGGAAACCACCGCGCCGGCGGTGGCGACCTCACGACGAATGGTCTCACCGGTCAACACCACCGATAAACTGCGTGTGGTCGGTACGCCCAATGCCTGCATGGCTTCTCCCATGATGTATTCGCGGACTGCCGGTTTGATGCCGCATTTGCCATCGCCACGTCGGGCAAAGGGTGTGGCACCAGAGCCTTTGAGGTGCAATTCCCTAACTTGACCCTGCTGATTTGTCAGTTCACCTAACAAGTGGGCCCGACCATCTCCCAGTTGGGGATTGAATTGACCAAATTGATGTCCGGCATAATTCATCGCCACTGGCTGCTGCTCATTGAGGCTCATTTGACCCGAGAGCAGGGCAGCATGGTCCTCCTCCTTGATACCCAGTGCCAATTCTTTGGCCAAAGCCTGGTTGAAAAACAACAGTTGCGGTGCCTGGATAGGCTCTGGTTGTGCCTTGACACAAAAGGGGTCACCCAGATCAGCGAAAGAAGTGTTTGTTAGGCTATTCATTAAGCTTTGATTAATTTCTGATACATAGATGGTACCACCAATAAAGACAGCGCGGTTGAAACCAGCAAGCCAGATATAATCGACCAAGCCAGTGGTGGCCATAAAGTTGATTTGGTCATCACCAAGGGCAACAGTCCAGCGATGGTGGTCAAGGTGGTTAAGATGATGGGTCGGGTTCGTCTGGTTACCGCCTCTTCGATGGCCTCTTGCATGGTCATGCCACGGTCTTGATTCCTTTGAATCAGGTCCAGCAACACGATGGCATTGTTGACCACAATCCCTACCAGTGCCAAGACGCCCAATGTGGCGGTGAAACCAAACGGCGTTTGCGTGAGCAGCAAACCGACAGGTACCCCAGCAAAAGCCAATGGTACGGTGATCAATATAATCAGCATTTTTTTGAATGAGTTGAATTCAATCAATAAAAACACCAACAACAAAATGATGCCTATGGGCAGGGCGCGGCCCAACGATTGGTTGGCTTTGCCAGATTCTTGTACTGAACCTGCCACGTAATAGCTGACCCCTGGCGGGAACTCGACCTGGTCAAGGCGGGGCAAAAAGTCACTGAGGACATCATCGTAAGTGAAACCGGCCTGCGTTTCTGAAAAAATCGAAGCGGTGCGCTGTAAGTTGATGTGCTGAATGGAGGCGGGTAACCAGCTGATGTTTTTTTCAGTGATGGCATCTAATGACAAAGTGATGTCACCTTTGTTGATTGATATGTCATCAAGGTCCTGAATTTGAAAATCCACATGTTCTGGTGATTGCATGACGATGTTTATGGGGTCATCATCACCTCGGTATTGGCCAATGACTTGTCCGGAGGTACGCAAGGCCAGACCACTGGCCAGCTGATCTCGAGTGATGTTGTTTTTATTCAACAAGGCATCGTTGGGTGTTAAGGTCAATTTGGCCATGCCCAGTCCAATGGTATTGCGTAGGGTGCGTGTGCCTTCGGTTGCTGCCAGCATGGCTTGAATGGTGCGGACCGATTCAGTCAGTTCACGTCGGTCTTCAGCAATCACTTTGATTTCAATCGGCGCCTCTGACGGTGGGCCTTGTCCCAGGCGCCTGGCGACAATCTGGGCCTGTGGGTACTGCGGTGAAATTTCCTCGGTCATCCACTGAATGATGTCCTGGCTGTTTTCTACATCATCCAAAATAGCAACAATGCGAGCAATGTGCGGTGCCCGAGGCTTTTCTACCAAGTTATAGTAAAACACCGGTCCAGAGTTGCCGACAAATGTCACCGTTCGTTGTACATGATCTCGTTTGGACAGTTCTTCAGCAATGGCTTGGGTTTGTTGGGTGTTTTGGATGATGTGAGAATTTTCAGGGTATTTGATGTCGATGATGACTTGGTTGCGGTCGGTGTCTGGGAAAAATTCACGTTGCACAAAACCAAACAAGTAACCTGATAGCAACAAAAATCCAACGGCACTGAAGATGATGATGTTGGTCTTACCGACAGCTATCTTGCCTAACTTTGCACCCAACCGTTGTAACGCGGATGATTGGTTGCTGGGTTGTTTTTTCAAAAACATGTGACTGAAAGCAGGGGTCACCAGGATGGCATAAATGTAACTGACCGTGATGGACAGGATTATCATGGTTGGAATCGCACGGGTGAAGTCCGCAGAATTGCCTTGCGACAGCAACATCGGCATAAAGGCCGCGATGGTGGTCCCTGTGGCTGAACCCAAAGACATGGCCAGGTTTTTTACTGAGATGACCGAAGCATCAGAACCACGTTCTCCCTGGTCGATGTGATACTGGATGTTCTCAACCATGACGATGGCGTTGTCGACCAACATGCCCAGGCCAATCACCATGCCGGCGATGGCCATTTGGTGCAGTACACCACCACCCATATTAAAGATTGCCAATGATGAAAATGTTACCAGTGGAATGACGGTGGCTACCACCAGACCTGGTCTGATGCCCAGGAACAGTGCCAATATCACGGTAACCAATAACATACCCGTTAACAATGAACCGCCTAACTCCTGAATGCGATCCAATACCCGATCAGGTTGAAAAAACACCTCTTCAATGGTGACTTTTGGGTATAACTGCCTGATGCGGTCCATGTATTCACGCAATTCTTCACCGAAATCCACCACATTGAGTTGGTTGATGGGGACATACAAAGACATGGCAATGGCCCGTTCCCGGTGATGCCAAAATCCGGAATTGGACACGTTCTCTGCTTCTAACCGGACATCGGCAATGGCCGATAAGGGCAGTTGTTCACCATTGAGTAGTTCAATGCTGGTATTTTCGATTTCTTCGATTGATTCAAATTCGGTGTGGGCATCGAGGTTGACACGATTGTTACCCACATGCAAGGCATTGATGGGTTGTGCCCGGGTGCGTTCATTGAGCTGCTGAGCCACCGATTCGTGGTTGATGGTGGCACTGTTGTTGAATTCTTCTTTTAGGGTGACGGTGATTTGTTCTTCGGGCATCCCATAAAGAGAAACTTTGCCCATGTCTGGCATGGCAAACATGCGGTTCTTGATGGATTTGGCCACTTCGCGCAATTGCATGATGTCATTGATGCCAGAAATGCTGTAAACAGCCACCGCGGTATCCAGTAAGCGGTCTTCAACTGATGGCTCTAAAACACCATCTGGAAATTTCACCGCTGCTTTATCAACAGCGCGTCTGACGCGGTCCCAAACCATGTCGGTGTCGGTGATGTGGTCCATCATTTTGACAATCACTTGTACAAAACCAGAGCGTACCGTGCCACGGATTTCATCGATTTCTTCGATTTGTGCCAGTTCTTCTTCCAGCGGTTTCAAAACCTGTCGCTCAATTTTATTGACGTCTGCACCAGGATACTGAACCAACACAAAACCTTGGCGGTAGGGAAAGAAGGGGTCCTCCTGGCGGTTCATGCCAGACCAGGAAAACATGCCATACAAAGCCAACAAGATGGAGGTGGTGAGAATCAATCGTTTTTGACCCACCAGTAAACGCACCACGCTCATGGTTGACTCAAGTCCTGACCAGGTGCCAGGTTGACCTGTCCAGCTGTCACAACGTTGATGGTGTTGTTATGCCCCAAGTTGACAATGACCTGGTCACCTTCTATGCCAATCAAAGTGATGGGCACTTGTTGTACCTTTTGGATTTCAATCAACAGCACAAACGGTTCGTTGATGCCATCATCAATAACACTCTCAATAGGAAGGCGGTGGTACATACCCAATGCTTCTTCAATCATCACGGTGATTTTTTCACCAGATTTGATGTTGTGTTCGATGGGTACATCAATCATCACTTTGAACAGTTGTGATTTGGGGTTGGCAGACTGGCTGATTTCCTTGATGGTTGCTTGCATGCCATGTTCATGGTATTTAACTTGCAACTGTTGGCCATGGGTTAAATTACTGTGTAGGTAAGCAGGTAGGTACAAAGGGGCTTCCAAAGAAGACACGCCTCCAACCAACAAAATGGCCTCGCCAGGGTTGATGAACTCGCCAGTTTCTTTGTATATATCTGCGATGTTGCCATCAAAAGGGGCTTTCAGCAAAGTTTCCTCAAACATCGATTGGGCTTGAGCTAACTGGGCTTCCAAACTCCTTTTGTTGGCCTGTAGGTTGTCTCGTTCATTATTGAGGCGGTCCAATTCATTTTGACTGACCGCTTGTTGGGCTTGCAAAGTCGAGACCCGCTCTAGCTCTAATTGATTTTGTTCCAATGTGGCGTTGATGGCCTCAATCTGACTTTGAAATTGGTCGATTTGTGGTGCCAGTGAAGGGTTGGTGATTTTAAATAAATTTTCACCGGTGTTGACGGCATCGCCAATTTTGATCATTTGTTCTGTAATTAACCCGCTGACCTGAAATGACATGGTGGCTTGATCAGTGGGCACCACGAAGGCAGCCATTTGATGGGTTTTGATCTGTTGTTCAGGGGCAAATTCTCGCACTGTGAATGACGCTCGTTCCAGTTGTTGTGTCGCTGGTTGGTCTTGCTGACAAGCCGCCAGAAACAGCAGTACAAAAGCTAAGTTGAAATGTTTCATGCCCTGATGCCTTCGATGGTGATGTTGATGAAATCGTTGATGAATGTGTCAGGGTCATCGTAAATCGATGGGTCCCAAACACTGAAATTACAAGATGCCACAAAATACTGGTTGATGACCGCAATGAAATTCAAAATCAATACCACTGGATTAAAATCCTGGCGCATGATGCCTGCTTTTTGGGCCTGTCTGATTAACTCACCACCACGTTCAACCAAAGGACGATCTAGCTTGCCACAGTTGTCATCATTTTCCAGGTGAGCATAAGCAAAGAAGCGCGGAATCATTGGGTTTTCGCGAATAAAGTTAAAGTAATACAACATGGTCTTTTTGATCAGTTCAATGGGATCTTTTTCAGTCTCAAAAAGGTCCATTTGATGCGCCGCATATTTTGAAAAGAAATGTTCTTTGACGGTTTCCCACAGCATTTCTTTGTTTTCAAAATGATGAAATATCAGGCTTTTGGTAACTCCGGCCTGTTTGGCAATCATCGACACCGATACATGGGCAAAGCCATGTTGTGCGAACAAAGTCAGTGATTCATTCAGTATTTTTTCTTTTTTGGTCATATCCATAACGTCATTATATTGTTGACTGACCGGTCGGTCAATAGATGTGAGTTGATATCATACCTCTGGCACATATAGAATATCTGGCCATGTTTTAAAATCATCTGCTGATGTTAAACTGATGTCAGTTTTTGAATTCGAATTTCACCTATAAGGAGCAGCTAACATGCCAGCAAAGCACCCCAAAATTATGAACTTAGCCCATCGCCTAACCCTATGGACTTTGATGGCTTTTTGTGCCATCGGAGTGGCACAGGCCGACACCCAACTGTTGCGTTTTGCCGACATCCATAAAGACCAAGTCGTTTTTGTGTACAGCGGGGATATTTACCTCGGTTCCGTTAATGGTGGCACTGCACAACGACTCACTGCCCATGAAGGTTTTGAAACCTTTCCAAAGTTCTCTCGGGATGGTAGCAAAATTGCTTTTACTGCTGAATACACAGGTTCTCGCCAAGTGTATGTGATGAACACCAATGGCAGTGATTTGAAACAATTGACCTGGTACAACGACGTAGGACCGATGCCACCCAGGGGTGGGTTTGATTACCGCATTCTGGACTGGTCTGCCGATGATCAAAACGTGTTGGTCAGAGCCAACCGTTTGCCTTGGGGAATTCGCATGGGGCAACCGTACTGGGTTCCGGTTGATGGTGGCATGGAACAACCTTTGGCCGTACCTGAAGCCGGCGGTGGCATGTTATCGCCTGATGGTAGTAAATTGGTATATACGCCCAAAGACCGTGAATTCAGAACCTGGAAACGTTACCGGGGTGGTAGAGCGCAAGATGTTTGGGTTTACGATCTAGAGAATAACACCAGCAAACAACTGACCCAAAATGAGGCGACCGATCACCAGCCAGTTTGGGTCGGCGATGACATTTTCTTTATCAGTGATCGGGACTACCGCTTGAACTTATACCGTTATGTCGAAAATGGCGAACCAGTCAAAGTCACCGAGCATGACGAATACGACGCCTTATGGGCATCTGCAGGTCCCGATGCCATCGTCTATGAAAACGGCGGCTATTTGTGGCGCTATCATCCAGCAAGCAATGAAACCAAGCAGCTGAACATTACTGTTAAGGGACGAGAGGAAAGCTTGTTACCGCAACAAAAAAATGTCAAAGATTTCATCGATTCCATGAGCTTGTCTCCCAATGGTGAAAACATCATGATTGCGGCGCGCGGTGAACTGTTCAAAGCATCAACCAAGCACAATGAAATTCGAGCCTTCAGTCGCACTCCCGCAGCGCGTGAAATGGATGTCACTTGGTCACCCGATGGCCAACAAGTGGCCTACCTGAGTGATGCCGGTGGTGAATATGAAATTTATACCCAACAGGTGGATTCTGGTGAGGTCAAACAGGTTACTGACAACGGTGAAGTCTGGCGTTATGGGCCGGTGTGGTCTCCCGACAGTAAAAAGCTGGCCTTTGGTGACACCAACCAAACCTTGTGGGTGGTCGATGTGGACAGTGGCAAAACCGCCCAGATTGATCGTTCTAAACGCAATGACATCACCGATTACACTTGGTCGCCAGACAGCCAATGGTTGGCTTACACCAAAGTTGAAAACACCGGATACAGTTCCATTTTTGCACACCAATTGGACAGCAACAGCACCCACCGCTTGACCAGTGCGGCGTTCACTGACTTTTCACCGGTCTTTAGTAGTAACGGCAATCATTTGTTTTTCCTGTCCAATCGCGATTACAACCTGACCTTCAGCAGTTATGAGTTCAATTACCTGTATAACAATGCTACCCGAGTTTATGCTGCGCGCTTAAACAACGATGCCGAGGCTTTGTATCCATTCGAAGGTGCAGCGGAAAGCAAGGAAAAATCTAACGAGAAAAACAAAAAGGAACAAAAGGTCACAGTTAATATTGAAGTTGAAGGCTTTGATAATCGAATACGTGCTTTGCCGGGTCAATCTAGTAATTACAATAATTTACAAACCAATGGCGACGCTGTCTTCGTGGTTGAAAATAATGGCAATGGTCCCGTTTTGAAAATGATTGACCTTAACAAAGATGACAAACCCAAAACGGTCATTGCTGGCGTGGGCAATTACAGCCTGGCAGCCGATGGCAAACACCTGTTGGTCCAAAAGGGTAAGGATTACGCGGTGCTGAAAGCGGCCCCTGAGCAAAAAATGAAAGAAAAGCTGGACCTCAAGCACCTGACCATGAAAATTGATCCAGTCATTGAATGGCGCCAAATGTACACTGACGCCTGGCGTATCCTGCGTGATTGGTTTTACGATCCTGGCATGCATGGAAATGATTGGCAGGCCATACATGATAAGTATCAGCCGTTGGCAACAGCAGCCACGCACCGCACCGATTTGGATTATGTCTTTGGTGAAATAGCCGGTGAGATGAATGCCGGTCATATTTATGTCAATGCCGGTGATCAACCAGCGGTTAAACGCAAACCCAATGGTTTGTTGGGTGGTGAATTTAAAAAGCACAGCAGTGGCTATTTTGAAATCACCGATTTATTTGCTGGTGAAAACTGGACCCCTGCCAGGCGCTCACCTTTGACTGAAGCCGGTGTCGATGCCGAGGTAGGTGATTACATCATCAGCATCGATGGTGTTAACGTCAAAGACACGGCCAATATCTATGCTTTATTGGAACACAAGGCAGACCGCACCATCAGCATACAACTGAACAGCAAGCCAACAGCCAAAGGTGCCCGCGAGGTGTTTGTCAAACCCATCCAATCAGAAAGCCAGTTGCGCTATTTGGATTGGGTCAACTCCAGGCGTGCCATGGTTGATGAATTATCAGGTGGTCGCATCGGTTATGTGCACTTACCCAATACAGCCGTTGATGGTAACCGTGAATTGTTCAAGCAAATGATTCCACAAATTGGCAAAGATGCCTTGATCATTGATGACCGTTACAACGGCGGTGGCTTTATTCCAGATCGTATGATTGAATTGCTCTCGCGCAAAACCCTGAATTATTGGAAACGCAGGGGATTGGACTTGGACAGCAACGCCACGCCATTGATTGCGCATGATGGTCCTAAAGTGATGTTGACCAATGGCCAGTCTAGCTCAGGTGGTGATGCTTTACCTTACTACTTCCGCAAAGCCGGTTTAGGTAAAATCATCGGCACCCGAACCTGGGGTGGCTTGATTGGTATCAGCGGCAATCCTGGGTTGGTTGACGGTGGCTCTATTTTGGCCTCAACCTTCCGCTTTATGGACACTGAGGGTAACTGGGCGGTAGAAAATGAAGGCGTCAGTCCAGATATTGAAGTGATTGATCGTCCTGAGTTGGTGGCAGCTGGTAAAGACCCATCCATTGAAAGGGCCGTGGAAGAACTGTTGAAAGACTTGGGTGAAAACCCCAGAAAATCAATCACTTCTCCGCAAGCACCGACTGATTTCTGAATAATGAAGTGCTGAAAAAAGTTGACAATTCAATTCAGATATGAAAAATGTGGGCACTTGTTCGGTCTCAGCCGGGCAAGTGTACATTTTGATAAACTGCCTATTGGCAACCAAAAAGCATCAACAGGAGGCTTAAACATGCAACACAAATATACCAGAACAATGAGTTAAGCGCCTACCAACATATTTTGTTTGGAAGGCCAAAATTAATGTTGCCTTTCAGACCACTAAAAGCCTGAAATGCATTGTATTTCAGGCTTTTTTTGTGCCCAAGTTTTGGGCTAGGGTCTGAATTAATATAAGGAAATTATTATGCCAATATTAAAACAAATTAATAAGGGTCAAGTGCCCATTAAAATTTTCACTGACGACATTGCACCTCAAGCAATCAATCAGCTGGTCAACATTGCTAATCTTCCGATTGTGCACCATCATGTGGCAGCCATGCCTGATGTGCATGTCGGCATTGGAGCCACCGTGGGTTCGGTGATACCAACCTTAAACGCAGTGATTCCGGCGGCGGTAGGCGTTGACATTGGTTGTGGCATGAATGCCGTCAGAACCAGTCTGACCGCCAGTGACTTGCCAGATAACTTGTACAGCGTCAGGCGTGAAATCGAGCGGCGAGTCCCAGTGGGGTTTGATCGCCATAAAAAATCTGTGGTCAACCGTTCCAGCCTCAATGGCTTGGATAAACCACTCGATGAAATTGTCCACAAACACCCGGGGATCATGAAGATGTTGAAAAACTTCAACCCTACCTGGCAAAACCAGTTGGGCACCTTGGGTGGTGGCAATCACTTCATTGAGTTGTGCTTGGATGAAAATGACGATGTCTGGATCATGTTGCACTCAGGTTCAAGAGGTATCGGCAATGTGATCGGCAGATATTTTATCAACCTGGCCAAAAAAGACATGCAAAGACACCAGCATCACTTACCTGATGTGAACCTGTCATATTTGTCTGAAGGCAGCGATCACTTTGACGATTATGTTATGGCCGTGAATTGGGCACAGGAATACGCCTGGATGAACCGACGTGAAATGATGAGGTTGGTGGTTGAAGCACTGCAAAACAGTGCATTACCGGCATTCCAACTGACCAAAAAAGCCATCAACTGTCACCATAATTACATCTCGCATGAGACTCATTATGGCGAAAAAGTGTATGTGACCCGAAAGGGTGCAATCCGCGCAGGCGAGGGTGAATTAGGCATCATCCCTGGTTCCATGGGTGCCCGCTCATACATCGTTGCAGGCAAAGGATCAAAAGCATCTTTCTGTTCCTGTGCACATGGTGCCGGACGCACCATGAGTAGAACAGAGGCCAAACGATCTTTCAATACTGAGGATTTGAAACAGCAAACCGAGGGTGTTGAGTGCCGCAAGGACAAGAACATGCTGGATGAAATACCCGGCGCCTACAAAGACATCGATCAGGTGATGAAGAATCAACATGATTTGGTGTCAGTGGTTCATACTTTGAAGCAGGTAGTCTGTGTCAAAGGATGATGATTTTTTACGACCGCAACTACCATACATGGTTGCGGTCTTTCCATGGAATTGATACATGCAAGAATTAGAACAAAACGCGATAAAACAATTTAACGATATGAAACAAATTATGAGAACAGATCATGAACAAACAACTTTTAGACGAGGTGTTGTTTTGCTTATCTGATAACCGACAAACATACCATTATTTCAAAGACAAATACTGTATGTTTTTGTTGAATCATTTCATCAAGCAAGACACGCCAGTCAGAGACTTAAAAAACAGCCACCTGGCTAAGTTTTGTCAAAAACCATTGGTCAAAGCTTGGTTAGCTAAGCAAGGTAATCAACACATCCACCCAGATGCGATTGCTGATTTGTGGTCAACAGACCTGAGTCATTATACGGTCACATTGGGGCAATGGGGTGGTGGAGATTCGTGCTGGCAACAAACCGCGCGCCCTGGTTACAACTTGGTGGTGCAATTGAATTTCAGTCGCAGCCACGATCGCTTGTATCAAAGCTTGGTAGAACCCAGTGATGATTACAAACCATTTGTGTGTCAATCACACCCGATCAATGATTATCGCAATACGCTGGCATGGGCCAGATTAGATTTCAGCGAAGACTTTTCTGAGGTGCTGATTGAAGAGGTGCAAAATGATTGGCTCAGGTACGCCTGGAATGCTTACCAATGGTTGAAAACAGATCCCACTGATGAAAAGTTATCCCAGTATGGTTTTAGACCCAATTGGGATCGATTGGAACAGTACTTTCTCGAAGTCATCAAACCTGCCATGCAGCTTTGGGACGAAGCCATTTTGTGTGCCACGCTTGAATATTTGGTTGAACATATTGGTGCTGAAAGGATCTATATGTACGATCATTTAACGGGTGCCGCATTAAAGTCTTTGAGATGGGCCCACCCACCGCGTTCGTTATACACCCAACTTCCCAAACGATTTGGTTTTGAAGTCACTGAGTTGGCGCCCCATTTTATTGAGGAAGACCGGACTGTGAAACGGAAGATGAAAAAGATAAAGAAAAGTTTGCAGCCAAAATGGCATTTTTTAAACTTAAACAAAGGAGGATTGTATGCCCAATAATAACCGCAGAAACTGGGTGGCGCGAGCCGCCATTATGCGCAAAGGCGGGGCCCATGAAAAAACCCCAAAAGCGCAAAGAAAACAGGCCAAACAGGCCTTAAAGAAAAAAATCAGAGCCGAGCAATTCGGCTCTTTTTTATGGGAGGCATAAAATCAAGTCTTCAGCGGCATAAACATGTTGGATTTTGTTTGAAATCATGTCACGCAAGTTAAAAAATGGTTGCCGCAGGTGACGGAACCCTTGATGAAAGCTAAGATGTTTACTGGATAAAAATATATTTACTGTCCATGATTATGTCACAATGTTATTTTGAATTCATATCGGAACTGAATATGAGAAATTGCACATTGATGTTACTTTTGTTTTTTGTATTAAACGCCAATGCAGCAGAAGAAGCGTTTAATTTACCTGGCGTCCATGTTCGAGATTATGCCTTATCTTTGGATGGTTCTGAGGTGTACCTGACCATGGAAAGTATAGCCAAAGATGCTTCCCAAATCATCGTCATGAAGCGGCAAGGCAGTGGGTGGTCAGATCCTGAAATAGCCAGTTTCTCCGGACAATTCAAAGACTTGGAACCATTCCTGCATCCCAACGGACTGCAATTGTTTTTTGCCTCTAACCGCAATCCTGAACAAACAGCTGCTACCCAACAGTTTGATTTGTGGCAAGTGAGCCGCAGCAACTTTGATAGTCCCTGGTCCACACCCAAACGCTTGCCTGAAACCATTAACACAGCCGATGGCAATGAGTTTTATCCCAGCGTATCCAGTAACGGTAATTTGTATTTCACGGCCACCAAAGCAAGCGGGATAGGCAAAGAAGACATCTACGTTAGCCGTTGGTTTGATGGCAGCTATGTCGAAGCAGAATTATTGCCCGAGAACATTAATTCTCCGACATATGAGTTCAACGCTTACATCAGTCCAGACGAAAAGCTGCTGATTTTTTCATCTTATGGACGCAAAGATGATTTGGGTGGTGGAGACCTTTACATCAGTCGATTGACAGATGGCAGTTGGCAAGAAGCTGAAAATATGGGGCCAAAGATTAACAGCAAAGGATTGGATTATTGCCCCTTTTATGATCACCAGTCACAAACGCTTTATTGGACCAGCAACCGGTCATCCTTGACTGAATACAGTGACTCCATTAAAACATTTGACCAATGGTATGATTTATATACCCATGGAGAAAATGGCCTGAGTAAGATTTACCGCAAACCGTTTGAGTTAAGCAACAAAGAAGGGTGACCACCTGAGGGTCAGGTGGCCACTGAAGCTTAGTTTTGGCCGACTTCGGTCATGGCCATGATGTTATAACCGGCATCCACATAGGTGATTTCACCGGTGATGCCATGCGCCCAGTCAGAACACAGGAATGCAGCCACTTTGGCGACATCTTCTTGGGTAACGTTGCGTTTCAAAGGTGCGGCTTTGGCCACATGGTCCAACATCGATTTGAAATTACCAATGCCCGAAGCGGCCAGGGTTTTGATGGGACCTGCTGAAATGCCATTGACTCGAATGCCGTCAGCGCCTAAAGCATGTGCCATGTACCTGACGTTGGCTTCCAACGCTGCTTTGGCCACGCCCATGACGTTGTAATTGGTCATGGCCCTGACTGCGCCCAAATAGGTTAAGGTCAACAACGCCGCGTCTCTTCCTTCCATCATTTCACGACCGGCCTTGCCTAAGGCGGCAAAGCTGTATGAACTGGTGTCCATGGCCACCCGGTATCCTTCACGGGTGAGGTTATCCAGGTAAGTGCCTTGTAGCAATTCACGTGGGGCAAACCCAACAGAATGAACCAGGATGTCCAATCCATCCCACTCGCGTTTCAATTCTGTAAACACATCATCAATCTGTTGGTCAGAGTTGACATCACAGGGCAATACAATTTCAGAGCCTGTTTTCGCTGCAATTTTGTCTACGCGTTTTTTGAGTTTGTCGTCAAGGTAAGTGAAGGCCAGCTCAGCACCTTGTTGGTGCATGAATTCTGCTGTGCTCCAAGCTATGGAACGATCGCTGGCAACGCCAACAATCAGTGCTTTTTTACCGCTTAAAATGCCCATGATTATTCCGATTCAAAGTGGTTTAATATCTTACTGACTTTACTGATTCAATGCCATAGGTGCGGCCAAATTGAGTTACATTTCAAACACCAGTTTGAAATCCACCAGCACTTCATAATTGATGCTTTGTAACTGTGCAACCCGAGTTAACTCATTCACCCCATGATCTAAATCAAAATCTTTGGCATTGACTGCGATGGGCTCATAATTGGTCACCACCAGTTGTCTATCAACCTGTTGAATCATGACTTCTGCCAGCATTTCTTGTTGTATGCCATGTAACTCAAGCACAAAAGCAAGTTCAGCTGTTTCTCCCATACTCAGACCTGCTGGAATTTGTCCAGTGATGGTGGCCAGGGGGTAATCATCGGTTTTAAATAGCATTTCCTTCATGCGTTCATCACGGATGGGGATTTGTGTGTCGATGGTGTTTAAATCAATGGTCAATTTAAAGCCTGAATCATCGAACATTCCGCTTTTGAATTTAAGGGTGTGTTCCTCACTGATGGTTTTGTTTTTGGTGGTCACAAAGCTGAGTTGGCTTTGTGCTGGAATGAGGTTCCATGAGTTGGTTTGCCAGTCAGACTCTGGTTGTTTAAGGGTACAAGCTGACATCAATAAAAATAATAAGGCTAATTGGGTGACTTTAATCATCTTTGGGCTCCAGTTGAACTTGTGTGACTTTGGCCAACACCCCGAATTGCGGGTGATCAAAATATTGCCATTGACCCATCTCAATTTGTCGCTGTTGTGAAATCTGATAAATGATGGTCTCACCCTCGCTGTTCAGACGGTACAAGTTCATATCGACATGTAAGTGGCTGAATTTTCTTTTCGAGAAAGCCACCTGTCCGTCAATGCTGTAATCTGCGACTGGTTGGGCTTGGCGCTCAAAATAATTGATTGCATTGGGTTCTTCTTGAGCATATTCGCTCATGTCAATTGCGGCGGGTAGGGTGCTGACTTCTATGAATTGCGGCTGGGTGAACGGACTGGGAGGTTGACGCCACTTTTGGTGAAACAAAGGTTTGATGCCGGGATTGGCCTGCAATCGATTAACAATGGCGTGGTTCATGCTTTGGTCTAAGATCACCCAGCTCAAAACATCCACGTGTTTGGGTTGTTCCGACAAGGGCAGTTGCCATTCTGCGGAATTTTCTGATACGGGTTCAGGGTAGACTAACAAGGGTTGTTGTCGGTTCCATTCAGGCAATGACATCAGGTTTTCATTTTTGGTGATGGGTCTGTTGTTGATGTTCTTGGCCGAAGGTTGTGACAACAAACGGGCAAAAACCACCACATCCACATCATAAATCACACCGTCTTGTTGTAATTTAAGGTATTCCTGGGCAGTGCCCTGGGTCATGAATGCCACACTGAGCCACATCAGAGCTGTTTTAATTATCAGATTCATGCTTGCAGTATATCAAATAATTGATGAATTGCATCAATGCGATCAGCCGCTTCAGTGAATTCTCCCAGGTACCTCAAACCATCTCCAGGCAGCGGCTTATAGGTATCCGGCTTGCTTTGTACCAGCTTGATTAACTGGGCATAAAAGTCAGGGCTGTACTGGTTGAATTTGATATCGGCAGCATCCTCATTCATCACCAGCGATTTGATTTTCAATTGCTTGGCCTTTAGTTTGATTTTCAACACATGAAACAGGTTCTGAGCAGCTTCTGGCAAAGGGCCAAAACGGTCAATCAATTCAACCTTGATGTCATCTAAGGCTTCTATAGTTTGGCAGTTGTTCATGCGCTTATAAAAGGTCAAGCGGGTAAACACATCAAACACGTAGTCATCTGGTATCAGCGCCGGGATATTTAATTCGATGTCAATGTGATCTTGAGATTCATCAAGGATATCGATTTCTTCGCCATTTTTCAGCGCGTTAACAGCCCGTTCCAGCATGTCACAATAGAGGCTGAAGCCGATACTTTGAATTTGACCACTTTGTTCCTCTCCCAATAACTCACCACTGCCACGTATTTCCATGTCATGCGTGGCCAAGGTGAATCCAGCCCCTAAATCTTCAAGTGATTCAATGGCTTCCAGACGTTTCTTTGCGTCCTTTGTGATGCCTTTCCAGCTGGGAATGATTAGATAAGCAAAGGCCTTGTGGTGTGATCGTCCGACTCGGCCACGCAATTGATGCAATTGCGCCAGCCCCAATTTGTCTGCCCGATTGATGATGATGGTATTGGCGCTGGGGATATCGATACCTGATTCAATGATGGTGGTACAAACCAAGATATTAAACCGTTGTTTGTAAAAATCTACCATCACAGATTGCAGTTCTTTTTCATTCATTTGACCATGTGCGACTCGCACACGGGCGCTGGGGTTGATTTTTTGAATGCGCTCAGCGGTTTGTTCAATGGTCTGCACTTCATTGTGCAGGAAATACACTTGGCCACCACGTTGAATTTCGCGGGTGCAGGCTTCATTGATGGTGGCATTGTTCCACTCCATCACCTGTGTTTTGACTGTCAGTCTGGCTTTGGGAGGCGTGGCGATGATGGATAAATCTCGCAAGCCGGATAAGGCAGAGTTCAATGTTCTTGGAATCGGGGTGGCGGTTAACGTGAGGAAGTCTACGTCAGCCCTGAGTTGTTTTAAGCGGTCTTTCTGCTTCACGCCGAAACGGTGTTCCTCATCAATGATGACCAATCCCAGATTCTTGAATTTAATGCCTTTTTGGATCAATTTATGGGTGCCAATAACGATGTCAGCCTGTCCGTCTTCACAGGCCTCCAAGATGGCTTTGGTTTCCTTGTTGCTGACAAAGCGCGACAACAATTCCACTTTGATGGGGAAGGGGGCAAAACGATCAGCAAAGTTGTCATAGTGCTGCTGAGCCAATAAGGTGGTGGGAACCAACAGCACCACCTGTTTGCCTTCATTGGCGGCAATAAAAGCTGCTCGCAAAGCGATTTCAGTTTTTCCAAAGCCCACATCACCACATATCACTCGGTCCATGTGGGTGCTGGCTTGCATGTCTTTAATAACTGCCTGAATGGCATTGGCTTGGTCTTCGGTTTCATCAAAAGGAAAGCCATCACAAAATTGGCTGTAGTCATCCTGATTAACCGACATGGACTGACCACCAGCCGCTTCACGCTGGGCATACAGTGACAACAGTTCAGCGGCCACGTCTTTGACTTTTTTGGCTGCTTTTTGTTTGGCTTTGGCCCAAACATCAGACCCCAATTTATGCCAAGGCGCATTTTCCTCACTGGCGCCAGAATAACGTGAGACCAAGTGTAAAGAAGATACCGGAACGAACAGCTTGTCTCCACCGTGGTATTCCACTTCCAGGTATTCAGCTTCACCATCGTAATCCATGGTTTGTAAGCCGCGGTAGCGACCCACACCATGATCGATGTGTACGATGGGCGAATCCAGGTGTAAGTCGGTGAGGTTGCTGATGATGTCTTCAGGATTGGCTTTGTATCTTTTGACTTTTTGGTTACGGGTCACGCGCTGACCAAACAAGCAGCCCTCATCCAAAATTTGTACACCTGCATCTTTAAGCCACACCCCATGCTCAATGGGAGCCACGCAGACGCCGCGCTGGGCATCGCTGTTAATAAATGCCTGTATGTCTTTGAACTCTTTGAATTTAGTAGTAGCAGTTTTAACCTTGCTGAGTATCAAATCCTGGCGACCCAATGAGTCCGCACAGATCAGCAGCCGGGATTTGAAGGCATCAGCGTAGGCGACCAGTGAGGCATGCTTATCGGCATCGTATTTGTTGGGCAGCTGACTGTTAAAATTGGCAGTATCATTGGTGGTATCGTCGGCTTGGTTAACCCAAATGTTTTGGTAGGCCAGGATATCTTGGTAAGTCGTCTCTGCACCCAGATACATGGCTTCAGGCGCTACGATGGGTCGTTGAATGTCATGTTTGCGTTCTTCATATCGAGCCTGGATTTGTTTTTCCCAGGTGTTTAGTACCGGCCCTGTTTTCTGGCAATGAATAAACACCGAATCTTTGGGTAAATAATCAAAAATATCCGCCACTTGCTGGTGAAACATCGGCAGGTATTGCTCGATACCAGAAAACTTAATGCCCTTGCGAACGTCCTGATATAAGGTGTTTTTGCGGGTATCGGCATCAAACCATTCCCTGAAGCGAGACAGGAACAGTTCCCTGGCCGCATCATCGAAGGGGAACTCATTGGCAGGCATCACTTGAATTTTTTCGGTGTTGCTGATGGTTAACTGGGTGTCGGTATCGAAGATGCGAATGCTTTCAATCTCGTCATCAAATAATTCAATGCGATAGGCTTGATGTCCACCCATTGGAAACAAATCAAGCACCCCACCACGAACCACAAACTCACCGGCTTCACGGACTTCATTGACATGTATGTAACCATTCTTTTCGAACAACGCACGCCAACGATGAAGATCGAACTCATCACCTAATTGCACATTGAGGCTGCGGCCCAATATGAAATCCTTGTTGGGCAACTTCTGCATCAGGTTCTGTGCGGGCATCACCACCACCGCATCTTGTTTTACGGTACTGATCTCGGCCAAAAACCGCATGCGTTCAGAGACGATGTCTGGATTGGGCGAAAACACATCATAGGGCAGGGTGTCCCACACCGGAAAGTGCAGCACTTCAAGGTTATCATTGTCGCTACACAGTTTGATTTCACGTTCCAGCACGCGACTGTGGTGAACTGAATCTGTTAACACCACCAGCAAACCCGGAAATTCCCGATGAAAAGAGTTGATGGCCATGGGCAAGGCCAGCCCGGCCACATGTTGCCAATGTGAGGACTGTAGTTGTGTTGCTTTAAACATGAGTAGCGTATCCTTGAGTGCCGGGCATTTTAACAGACCACACGAATGATGTGATAAACTGAAAATGGAGGATGGGAAGATTAATGTTATCTAATATTTGGCTTTTGGGGGTGAGTTATGAATCGGCGATTGTTTCTTTCAGTTGTGTTGGTGTTGTTCAGCATCAAGTCTTTGGCGGGATCTAGTTTTGATGGCTGGCTGGTGAATGAAATCTATTCCAATCAATCAGGTACAGTTCAATACGTTGAATTGATTGCAACCGCAGGTGCCAACACTTCATTTGGAAATTCATTTATTGATTTTATATCTGACAACAGTAATTTAAGTTTGTTGATTCAGGATCAAGACGTTAATCCCACATTCTTTTTAATCGCCAATCAGGGATTTGTGCAAACTCCCGGAACCATTGAACCAGACTTTTTGGTTCATGGCAGCCTGTTTGACCCTTTGACCTCAGTGTTAACCATTAAGCTTGGTAGTGATCAATATACTTTTGACCCCTGGCTGCTATCCAATGATGAATTTTATGCCACTGACAGTCAGTCGGCTTGGGTCATTAACACCCCCACCAACAACATAGGTGAGTCCGGCCAATTACCCGAAGCGCCACTGTTTCTATCAGATTTTGAGTTTTGTGCTTCCCCAATAACCCAGTACCGCGATGCAGATTCTGACAATTATGGCAATGCTTTTGATGCACTGTTTTCCTGTCAACTGGAAACTGGTTACGTCTTAGATGGTACAGATTGTGATGACACGACAGCTATTGTAAACCCAGGTATGCCGGATCAGCCTGACCTTGAACACATTGATCAAAATTGTGATGGCATAGATGGAGATATTAATGACAGTATTTTTGTGGCTGATGGTGGTCAAGGCAGCGGTTTAAGTGTATCCGACCCAACCGGTGATTTATTTGCTGCTCAGCAATTGGCATTGAGTAATAACAAATCCTGGCTATTGATTGGAGTGGGAGTTTATCCATTCGGTTCACTGGTTGAGGGTGCTGGCATAGAACCTGGCGTTAACATGGCCGGTGGTTACATCAATGATTTTAATAACCGTTGGTTAACCGGAAACACCACATTAAATGTGCCCTACCATGGTGCCAGTTTAGATTCAGCCACAACCAATCAAACTTTACAATACATCGTCATCCAGGGTGCAAACGATACCCCAGCCAGTGAAACCGCTTATGCATTAACTGTCAGGAATTCTGCTTCAGTGAATTTAGAACAAGTGATTCTCTTTGCAGGTGTTGGTGGTGATGGTATCAATGGACTCAATGGGAATGATGGAGCTGATGGAAACAATGGGACCGCTGGTGGTAATGGGGTTGAAAATGATTCTGGGTTCAGTTGTAGCACGGGCTCTCAACCCAGTAGGGGCAGTGGTGGTTCAAGCGTGTGCGGCCAGTCTGGTGGTAGGGGTGGCAGTCCTGGATTGGAAGATAGCAATGGTTCCCCAGGAGCAGCTGGTGAGGGATTTGGGATGCCAGGTAACAATGCCAACCTAGGGGGTAGTGGTGGTGTAGGCAACAGTAACGCCACCGACCGCCTCGGAGATGATGGCGGTAATGGTTTAGATGGGGATGACGGCAACGAGGGCATGAATGGCATCAATGTCATTGAATTTGTGGGTAACGAATACATTGTTTCTTCAGGAACTGATGGCACCAACGGCGAACATGGCGGCGGTGGTGGCGGTGGCGGTGGCGGTGGAGGCGGAGCTTTCCTCTGCCATTCTTACGGCGGAGCTGGCGGCGGAGCTGGTTCTGGTGGTTGTGCTGGTACAGGCAGCGAGGGGGGTACGGGTGGCGGTGCCAGTATTGCATTGCGGCTCATCGATGCCAATATCAGCCTCATTAATACCTTGCTGCGAACCAACACGGCCGGTGATGGTGGATCAGGTGGTTTTCGTGGCTTGGGAGGCGATGGTGGATTTGGCCGTCCTGGTGGGAATGGAGAAGATGACTCAGGTGCTGGTGGTGATGGTGGAAATGGAGGTGATGGTGGCGATGGTGGTACGGGCGGGGGTGGTGCTGGCGGTGCTGTCATTGGGGTTGCCTGTTTGGGAAATTCAACCCTAAACGCAGACCCGGACACCAGTTACCAACTGGGCGATGTCGGCAGTGGTGGATTGTCCGGCGGCCAAGATGGCCAGTCATTAAATACTTATCAATGTGATTAGCTTGAAATAAATGCAGTGTTTTAGCCAGTAAAAACAGCTAAAACACTGCATTTGTGGTTGTTTTCTTTGCTGCAAATCCTTATAATTCGCGAACTTTTCCTTGCTGCACCAGTGTTTTTGTCCACTGGGTGGCTTTTTTAAACCCGAAAGGAGTTAATAATGAGACATTATGAAATTGTCATGTTGGTCCATCCGGATCAATCTGAGCAGTTGCCTGCCATGATCGAAAGATACAGCGGCATGGTAACCAACGGCGGTGGCACCGTTCACCGTTCAGAAGACTGGGGTCGTCGCCAGTTAGCCTACTCAATCGAACGTTTACACAAAGCGCATTACTACTTGCTGAACATTGAATGTGACCAAGCTGTGATTGACGAAATTGTAGACGCTTTCCGTTTCAATGACGCCATCTTAAGACACATGGTTTTGGGCATGAAAGAAGCCGAAACTGGCGATTCACCTTTGAAGAAGGATGAAGAAGAAAAAGCCAAAAAAGTGACTGAAGAAGAAGTCAAAGCCGTAGAAGCTAAAGAAGAGGCCGCCAAAGAAGAGGCTGCCAAAGAAACCGAAACTGCTGACGCTGAAAAGAAAGAAACAGCGACTGAAGAGGAGTAATTACCATGGCTAAACCACAAAGAAGAAGACGCCCAGCGCAAAGAATCATCAGCCGCAACTGTAAATTCACAGCTGCCGGCATCAAACAAGTTGATTACAAAGATTTGGACATGTTGAAGCAATTCATCACTGAAACTGGAAAAATCATTCCCAGCCGAATCACCGGAACCAAAGCCAAGTACCAAAGACAACTGTCAACAGCAGTTAAACGTGCCCGTTACCTGGCACTGGTACCTTATTGTGACCAACACGGCAAATAACAGGAGTCCATCATGCAAGTAATTTTATTAGACAGGGTTCAAAACCTGGGTGATTTGGGAGAAATCGTTAACGTTAAAAACGGTTTTGCCAGAAACTACCTGATTCCGCAAAAATTGGCATCACGTGCCACCGAAGAAAACATCAAAGCTTTTGAAGAGAAGAAAGCCGAGCTGGTTGCCAAGGCCAATGAGTCCAAGGCTGCTGCCCAAGCCCGTGCCGAGTCGATCAATGGCTTGAGCCTCACTGTGACTGCCAATGCCAGTCCAGAGGGTCACCTGTATGGTTCTGTGGGTCCACGTGAAATTTCAGAAAAATTGACTGAAAGTGGCTACCCAGTTGATGCATCAGAAGTGATTCAATCTGAAGGTGCTTTCAAAGAAGTGGGTGAGTATGAAGTGAAATTGATCTTACACGCTGACGTTGAAGCCGATTTCACCTTGACAGTTGAAGCTGAGGTTGAAGCCGAAGCCTGAACCGTCACAAAAAAGTCAAAAGAAGCCGGTTTAACAAATATACTTGTTATAATCGGCTTTTTTTTGTCCAGTTAATTTGAGAGAGGAATCCCCAACTTCATGAGCGATTTGCGACCCATGCGGTCTGAAAAAGACCCCATTGATGACATCAAAGTCCCACCCCATGCGATTGAGGCGGAAAAAGCCGTGTTGGGTGGTTTGTTGTTGGTTTCCAGTGCTTGGGATAAAGTGGCCAGCAAGATTGCAGAAACTGACTTTTACCACAAAAGCCACCGCCACATCTTTCGTGCCATTGAACACATCAATGAAAACCAGGAAGCTTGCGATGTGGTTACTGTCAGTGACTGGCTAGAAGGCCATGGTCTGGCTGAACAAGCCGGTGGACTTGATTACCTGGCTGATTTGGCAGGCAGTACGCCGGGTGCTTCTAACGTCGAAGCCTATGCCAAAATCGTGCGTGAAAAGTCGGTGTTGAGGCAACTGATTCAAATTGGCAATGAGCTGGCTGAGAAATCCTTTAATCCAGAAGCTCAAACTGCTGACGAACTCATTGAAGAAGCGGAAAAGCTGGTATTTCAAATTCGCGAACAAACCCTGAAATCCCAATCAGGCTTTCACGACATCAAGGATGTTTTGAAAGATGCCATTGAAAATCTTGAGCTGTTGGCTGAAAGTGACGGTGACATCACCGGCTTGCCTTATGGCTGGGTAGATTTGGATAAAAAAACCGCGGGATTACAACGTTCTGATTTGGTTATTGTGGCCGGTAGGCCAGCTATGGGTAAAACCTCATTTGCAATGAACATCGCCGAACGTGCAGCGATAACGGGTTCATCTGTCGCCATATTCAGTATGGAGATGGCAGCACACCAGTTGGTCATGCGGATGTTTTCCTCGCTGTCACAAATCAACCAAGGTGACTTGAAGCGTGGCCAACTGAAAGACAATGACTGGCCTAAATTGGGACAGAGCAGTGCCTTATTAAGTCAATCCAAACTGTTTATTGATGATCAACCTGCCTTGAGTCCCAATGAAATCATGTCCCGGTGTCGGCGCTTAAAGAATCGCGAAGGCCTGGACCTGATTGTGATTGATTATTTGCAACTGATGCAAGTCAAAGGCAAGACCGAAAATCGGGCCACAGAAATTTCTGAGATCTCCCGAAACCTCAAAGCCATGGCCAAAGAGCTGGATGTGCCGGTCATTGCTTTATCACAGCTTAACCGTTCATTGGAACAACGTCCAAACAAACGCCCGGTGATGTCGGACTTGCGTGAATCCGGAGCCATCGAACAAGATGCTGATTTGATCATTTTCATTTACCGGGATGAAGTTTACAACCCAGACTCGCAAGACAAAGGCAAAGCAGAAATCATCCTGGGCAAACACAGAAATGGGTCTATTGGTACCGTTAACCTGACTTTCCGCGGTCAATTCACCCGCTTTGACAATTACGAAAACGACATCATGCTGGACGACCACAGCAACGAGTTTCATTAACCTGTATGAACCGAGAACGGGGCACCACAGCCCACATCCACACCCAGCGCATCCAGCACAACCTGGCGGTGTTTAAAAGCCTTCATCCCGGCCCCATCATGGCGGTGGTGAAGGCCAATGCCTATGGTCATGGCATGGCTCATGTCATTCCAGCCTTGGCAGCTTGTGATGCCTTTGCAGTGGCTACCATCGAAGAGGGCATGACCTTACGTTCGCTGGAGGGCAATAAGCGGATCGTGTTATTGGAAGGGGTTTTCAATGCCGACGAATTGCAGGCTGCTGTAGATCAGCGATTGGATCTGGTGATTCATCAGGATTACCAGATTGAAATGCTCAAAGAATTTAATCCATCATCAAGCATTGATGTATGGCTGAAGGTGGATACTGGCATGAACCGGTTGGGTTTTGCGGTTGAAAATGTAGCAGAAAAAATCAAGACAATCAAAGATTTGAATGGGGTTAATCAAATCAGAATGATGACCCACTTTGCGACTGCCAATGACCCCGAATGTGCACAAACCCAAGCTCAACTCGCTGCCAACCAGTGGGTGAAATCGTTGGGTTTCGAATATTCGTTCAGTAACAGCGCAGCCGTTTTGGGCCAGTTATCGGATGCCAATGAATGGGCACGCGTAGGTTTGGGTTTGTATGGTATGTCACCATTGGCTGAACAATGGGCTGCTGAATTTAAGCTACAACCCGCGATGCACCTGACCACCAGGGTCATTGCCACCAAAAACATCCAAGCCGGTGAGTTGGTCGGTTATGGTGGACGATTCAAAGCCTCCAACAACATGAGGGTAGGCATTATTGGTCTGGGTTATGGCGATGGTTATCCTTGGTCAAACCGTTCCAGTCATGTGTTGTTCAAAGGCCAATTAGTGCCTGTGGTGGGTCGCATCAGCATGGACATGATGGCCATAGACCTGTCCGACTTTGGTGGTGATTTAACCGGGGAAAAAGTTACCATATGGGGTGATGGTTTACCCGCTGAACAGGTGGCAAAAGACCTTGGGCTGATTCCCTACACCTTAACTTGCGGCATAACTAAACGAGTTAAATTCCATGTTATTCAACAACATAAAGAATTATTTTAAGAAACAAGTTCAGCCTTCTGAATGGCGCATTCTGATTTGGTCTTTTCTGTATTTTGTGTTCTTGCTGACGGGTTATTTTATCTTGCGACCCATCCGCGAAGAAATGGGTGTCACGGCAGGTAAAGAAAACCTTAAATATTTGTTTGCGGCAACGTTCTTTGTGATGTTGGCTTTACAACCACTGTACGGCAAAATCGTCTCGGCATACTCCAGAAAGCAGTTCATACCCATCGTCTATGGGTTTTTTGGGGTTTTGATCGTCATAATCTGGGCGTTGTTTCATTGGTTTGGCAGCGAAAATGTGCTGATAGCCAGGGTGTTTTTCGTGTTTGTCAGCATCTACAACCTGTTCATTGTCTCCATTTTTTGGAGTTTCATGGCAGATGTTTACAACAAAAAACAGGGTGCCAGGCTGTTCGGTATCATTGCAGCGGGTGGCAGCACGGGTGGCATCTTAGGTGGTTTGATTACCAGCCACCTGGTCTATGTGGTTGGTACAGTGAATCTGTTATTGATTTCAGCGGTGTTTTTGGCCATGTGTATCGTCGCTGTGTTCAAAATCAGGTCTCATGCTTCAGAGTCTGAAATCAACCAAGAAGCGCCCCTGGGCGGCAGTCCCTTGGAAGGTATGAAGTTGTTGTTTGAAAGTCAGTTTCTTCGCCAAGTGGCCTTGTTGACCGTGATATCAGTCATTTTGGGTGGTATTTATTATTATTTACAGGCCAGTTTCGTAGAGCAGTATTCTACTGTACAGGACAACAGGACGGCCTTATTTGGTCACATCAACACCTTGACCAACACCTTAACTTTGTTCTTTCAATTGCTGCTGGTGCCTTTTTTACTGCAGAAAATCGCCATTGAAAAAGTGTTAATCATTTATCCAGTGCTGATGTTTATCAACCTGACTTTGCTCGGTCTGTTTCCCATCATCTATGTGGTCCTCGGTGGCATCATCATTCAACGCAGTGGCGCCTATGGATTGATGAAACCTCCGGTTGATTGGCTGTTTACTGGGCTAACCGATAACATCAAATACAAATTCAAAAATTTCGTCGATACCGTGATTTATCGGGGTGGGGATGTGTTCACGCAATTTTTCCTGATCAGTTACTTGATCACCGACACGGACTCAGTACTGCACCACTTGGAACAAACCATGAATTTTGACTGGCCTGACAACACCGTACTGATTTTGTTGGGACTGGTTTTCAGTGTCGCGTTTATCTGGAACGCCTATCGAGCAGGCAAATTGGCCATTCAAACCTTTGCTGAGCAGAAATCTAACCCATCAGCTACTTAAGCCTGATTGATTTAAATTTCTGACTGTTGCCGTTGAATTGACTATAATCAACCCGCAGGTTTAAACCCTAACCTGATTGCAACAGAGGCACCAACAGAAATGAAAAAAACCACGCCGAACAGTGATGAATTGGTCATTGGCTCCCACACCATCAAACGCGGTGAAAGCCGCAAGATTGACCTGCCCACGGTGCGTTTGTACACCGACACCAACATGTCGATACCTATTTTCGTCAAACGCGGTAAGAAACCAGGTCCCACCGTCTTTGTCAGTTCAGCCATTCATGGCGACGAACTCAATGGCATTGAAATCATCAGCCGCTTAGTCAACAGCAAAGCCATCAATTCGCTGCGAGGAACACTGATTGCAGCGCCCATGGTCAATGGTTATGGTGTGCTTAACCAAAGTCGCTACTTGCCTGATCGCCGAGACCTGAACCGCAGTTTTCCTGGTTCAGCCAAGGGCTCTTTGGCAGGGCGGATTGCCCACCAATTCATGAAAGAAGTGGTGGAAAAATCTGACTTCGGCATCGACTTACATACCGGTGCCATTCACCGCAGCAACTTACCACAAATCAGGGCCAACTTGGATGATCCGGTTACCTTTGAAATGGCCAGAGCCTTTGGTGTGCCGGTATTAATGAATGCCAATCTGCGCGATGGATCTTTGCGACAGGCAGCTGACGAGCAGGGCATTCCGATGTTGTTGTATGAAGCAGGTCAAGCCCTTAGGTTTGATGAGTTGTCCATCAAAGTGGGTTTCAAAGGCATCCTCAATGTCCTCAGGTATTTAAAAATGCTGCCCAAGGTTAAACCCAGAAAGACAGCAGATGTAGAGCCATTTGTGGCCAGAAACAGTGGCTGGGTGCGAGCCACGGACAGTGGTTTCGTGATTCACAAAAAAGAGTTGGGCGACCGGGTTAAGGAAGGTGATGTGCTGGCTGAAATTAAAAAACCTTTGGGAGAAGTTTCAGCTCAGGTTCGCAGCCATGCCGATGGTATCATCATCGGCAAGCAAAACATCCCACTGGTGCAAGAGGGCGAGGCGGTGTATCACATTGCATATTTCAACAAACCCAGAAAGGTGGAAGCCAGCATAGAAACCATGCAGGATAATTTCGAATAGCTTGATAAGCAGCCCGTTTGGCTTGCTGAATTTTCGATACCCAATGCCATGGCTTGATGACAAGACATCAACCAAACATTTGTTGGCCTTCTAATTGCAACAACCACTGTTTGCGTGGCAAGCCACCGGCATAGCCCGTCAGGCTGCCATTGCTGCCAATCACGCGGTGACAGGGAACCAGGATAGAAATGGGGTTTTTGCCATTGGCGGCCCCAACGGCGCGCACGGCCTTGGGCTTGTTGATCGCTGATGCCACTTCCGCATAAGAAGCCATTTGACCATAGGGTATTTCAAGCAATGCTTGCCATACCTGCTGCTGAAATTCCGTGCCTTGTGGATCAAGTGGTACATCAAAGGCCTTTCTGTTGCCGTCAAAATACTCATCCAACTCGGTCAAACATTGATTGATGTGTTGATTGGGTCGGGTTTGGTGTTGGGGTTGTTCAACAAAATAAATACTGGTCACTCCTGCATCAGAGGCGGTGACCTCAACCAGTCCTACTGGTGATTTTATCGTATCGGCATAAACAGTCATCATTGTCTCCACAATTGAAATGTCAGGTAACTGCGCCAGGGAGCAGCAGCTGAGGCGTCGAAATCAGCTTCCGACAGGTTAAATTGGCGAAGGGCATTTTTAATCCCCGAATCGCCGGTTAAAAACACATCAGGATCACTCAAACCCCGCATGCGGATGTAGTTTACTGTCCAAGGCCCAATGCCCTTGATGGCCAGCCACTCATCTGGATTTTCTGGGGTGTCAGACTTGATCATGTGATTGGCAAAGCGGTGTAAGGTGGCTTTGCGTGAACCTGGCATCTTCAAACACGCCAAATCAGATTTCAACAAATCACGGGGCGTCGGGAAATAGGTTAATCCTGCCGTTTGTTGACCGGTGTTTTCTACCAAGGTATTCAGCAAATTTCTGGCAGCCTGAATTGACACCTGCTGACCCAGGATGGCCCTGATGCCGGCTTCAAAAGCATCCCAAATGCCGGGTATGCGTAATCCAGAGCTGATAACAAACCCATTGGGCACACAGGCTTTGAGGTGTGATTCTATGGCCTCGGTGTTGGCATCTAAATCCAAAATGCGCCTGATGTTATTCACCAGCTGGCGCAAGTCTTTTAAGTCAGCCAGTTGGATAGCAACATCAAAACAATGTTGTTCTGGTTGGTGGGTGGCTTTGAAGCTGCCTTGTTGACCGTTGAATTCAAAACTCCGCTGGTAGCTGTTGTCATCCAATGTTTCAATGGCTGGCAGTATCCTGCCTTGCCAAAATTGATGCATGCCTGACCAATCATAAGGTGGCCTATAAAATAATTTTAAAGACAGGACCTCTTTAACTGAATCGGCAGTTTTGCGCCGTATATCTGAGGGTGTCACTTTGATGTTTTGCTTAAAACAATCATTGAAACGGCGGATGCTGTTAAAACCGCTGGCCAAGGCAATCTGGCCGATGGGGAGGGTGGTCTGATGTAACAATTGCTTGGCAAACAAGCACTGCTGATACAAGGCATACACTTTTGGGGAAACCCCCATCTGGTCCTTAAACAATCGACGCAAGTAGCGATCGCTGATGCCTAAGTAAGAGGCCAGTTCAGCCATTGATTGTTGTTCTAAAGCCCCATCACGAATCAGTCTCACTGCACGATTCAGTGTCGCCTGGCTGCCTTGCCACGCGGCTGAGTGAGGTGCACTGTCAGGACGACATCGCAAACACGGTCTGAACCCTGCTGCGGCTGCTTGAGCGGCACTGGAGTAGTAATCCACATTTTCTTCTTTGGGAGGCGAGGCTGGGCATATGCTGCGACAATAAATTCCGGTGGTTTTAACTGCCGTGAAAAACAAACCATCAAAGCGGGGATCCCTAGAGAGCCTGGCCTGTTTGTATGTTTGTCTGTTGTTTCGATTATTGAGCGATGGCATGACTCCATTTTAAGTCATGAACGAAACAAACATGGCCATTTTCGGAACCGAATGGACGAATGTTTCTGAATGTTGATTCTGGGTTTTAATGTCAGATTTTAAGGCCTGGGCTTTATATAACAGCACAAAAAAAGGCCGCAAATAGCGGCCTTTTCTATACTTAATGTCAGTGGTTTACTGACAGGCAGTCATATCAAAGGTTGTTTTGAAAATGTAATCCTGTACATCAATAACAGCTTGACGACTTACGCTGGTATCTTCACCACCATTGGCCACACCGCCATCATCTTGTAAAGTGATGCTGATGGTAGCTGAGCCCATGTTACCACTCATGGTACCGGTGAACATGCCAGCATTATCAACTGCAGCAGTTGACAACACACCATTCGGATCGGAATCGATATTAACGGTGAAGGCTTGAACACCTTGGCCACTTTCATTGGCTGGTCCCATGGTCATTGAACAGGCCACCATACGTGGGTCAGTATCAGCTGGACTCATGTAAAGGATGTCATTGGCAGCAAAATCAGGTGCATCATTAACACAACCCACCGTCACATTGACATCGGCAGTAGAACCACCTTTCAAAGTATAGGTGAACGTGTCAGCACCACAATAATCAGCAGCTGGTGAATACTCAACTCCAGTGCCACCGCCGACGATAACGACTGCACCATTGAGAGGTTGAGTCACCGAGTCGATGTTGGCTCCATTGACTGAATCGCTGTCATTAGCCAATATGTCAATATTGACATCCTGGACATCTTCCAGAACCGTTGCATTGTCATCAACAGCCGTTGAGAAGTTATCCAGACAATCCACCATGACATTGGTTACATTGGTACCAACAATAATACCACTACCATTACTTACTGTACATATTTGTGCAGCCGGTTGATTGATAACGGCAATATTATATTGTGAACCTTTGGGTTGTGGGCTGAATGCAAAGCTGCCATCCGCGCTGAGGGTCAGGTCCTCAATGCCATTGCCATTGTTTTGCAAAGTGACTGATCCATTCAAGTTACTGACCGTGCCGCCCACAGTGAAATCTGTGGCCGTTCCAGGAGAGTAACAAATTTCCAGACCCCATGATTGCAGTTCGCCACCGTCAACATTGGCGGTGTCTTCAACTGTCAAGGTCCAGTTACCTTCCATGTTTTCACCGTAGAACGAAGCCAAAGAGCCTTGAGGTTGGTAATCACCACCACCCACTGGTGGGCAGGGCAGCGCACCGGCAGCAGCCTGGTCATCAAAGTTCAAATCAAAGTCATCTTCATTGAAACAAACACTGTCAAGCAACGTTACTGAAATGTTGTTAGGGCTTTCAACTGATATGATTAAATCATTAATCCAGGAGTGCGTTCCAGACAAATCAACCACATTGACATCAGCAATGGTGCCTACTGTGTTGATGGTCAAGTTTGATGGGTTGACATTGGGTGGCGCCGTAGCAGGAATGGTTACAGGCACATCGGTGCTGGTGAATACCTCACACACTTCTGTTCCGGTGGTGAAGCTGTACTCAGTGGAAACGGTGTCTCCACAGGCATTGTATGCCGTCACACGCCAGGTGTAAGTGGTGTTAGATTGCAGTGAGTTAGCCACAGTGTAAGAATTACCTGTTAATCCCGTGTCTGACTCTACCAGATTGCCGGCTTGTAACAACTCAACATCATACGAAACAGCTTGTGAGGACGACGACCAGCTCAATGTCGGTAAGGAAGCCACACCAGTGTCGCCGTTCAATGGTGAAGTTAAGTTAACCGAACCAGGAACGTCATCAACCAGGTTTAAGGCAACCAGGCCTGAGGCTGTGTTGTTGATATCAGCCTGATCAGTTGCTGTCAGGGTGATGTCATAAGTGCCTGAAGCTTGACCAGTCAATTGACCCACTGTGAATACAGAAGTGTCTGTAGGGTGAACGACTGGATTAACTGACCAATTACCTGTTGCGCCCGCAGGCACCCCACTGGAAGTCAAATCAGAAGTACCCAAAAAGGCATCATCAAGTGTTAACGTGAAGTCGACATCTGGGGCAGTAGGAAGTGTACAAACGGTTGCTTCTGCAGGTGCGATGCTCAGCCCGATTGGACAGGTTGAACCAAATTGTTGGTTACCCAGTTCCAGGGCATCTTTCAATTGCACCAGGCCAAAACCCGTGTGTGGATCCCAGCCGGCACCATAAGGTGTACCACTTTGATCATGTGTACCTGATAAATCTCTGGCACTGTCTCTGAGCAATTGGCGTAATTCCTTGTTGGTGATACCTGTTGGACCACCACAGGCAGACCATGCCCAGGCAATACCCGCTGCCACACCAGGGGTGGCCATTGAAGTACCACTGATGGCGTTGTAGCCACCAGAGCAGCCAACACAACCGGTACCATCATCAGCCAATACTCGAGTATCTAATCCCAGACCATTGGTTTCCAGGAATTGACCTTCTGCTTGCGTGATTGCCACACCTGGGATGGTTGCACCAGAAGTACAATTGCCGCCACAAGTGGCATTCAGCGCTCCTGCGACGTTATTAAACAACACCACAGCCACACCGCTATTGTCTGCTACATTGTTCATTTTGTCAGAAAATGGAATGGCGCCGCGTTCACACAAGACCACATTGCCACTCCAGGTGGGGCTGATATCACCCGCATCACACAAACCACCGTCTACCAGAGTTTGTGTCACATCACCGGCAGCAGTTTCTGCAACTTGTGTGGCGCTGTAATTGGTACCGTCGTTGGTTACTTGATAAACCGGCACATTGCCATGGGGAGGACCAGGCCAAGTACTCAGTACATTTTCTCCACCACCTGATAATTCAACCACATCCCACTCCACATTGGCTGGTGGGTTATTGGGATCATTTGCTGTGGCAGGATACTGAGAAAAGTCAGCCACATTATCACTTTCACGCAAGGCGGCTACAGATATCACTGAATCATAGCTGGCTGGGTAACTGGCAGTTGCGTTGCCATCATTACCTGCAGCAGCGATGTTGATGACATTAAAATTATCATACAAATCTTGGAAAATGGCTTCTTCAGTGGCACTGGATCCACCGCCCAAACTCATGCTGATGGCGTTGGCGCCAGCGTCTTTACAAGCAATGGCTGCTGCGCCCAGGTTAGATTCACCTGGAGACCAAACCCCTGAATTGTTAAAGATTTTAATGATATGTAACTCAGCGCCGCCTGGCATCACGCCAACCACGCCTATGTCGTTATTCACGGCATTGGCTGTACCCGCTACGTGGGTACCATGGCCATTGCCATCTTCGGTGTAAGCTTCACCACTGATTTGTGACATCCCGGTGTGGGTGATGCCTTGAAAATCATCATGTGCAGCGTAAAATCCCGTATCAATGATACAAAATTTTACCCCTGCGCCTGTGGGCGCATTGGGATCGACGATGCCGTCACGATCAGCATCCCAAACGTCACGCGCTTGAAACTGATCGATATTCCACGGTGTTACTTGTGCCAGAATTTGATGCTCAGGAACTGGGTCCATAAATTCAATTTGGCTGATGTTTCTTAAAGCGTCCACTTCACCAGCTGGCAGCGACACAGCCAATGTGTTGTAGGCAGATAAATCATGATCAACTTTGATGTTGTTGGCTTCAAGAACAGATGTCAGGTTGGCACGATTGGTGTTCTTTTTGTATCTGATGTAGTACGCCACAATGTCTTGATTGGCGCTGGTGGTGATGTTTTGATCTTTAAGCCACTGTTGATCGGCTTGAAGCTCGATGGCTGCCTCGGTCACATTTGACCCGGACAAAGCCAATGCAATGCTGCTGGTCAGCAGCCATTTATTGGTTTTCACTATTGTCTTCCTCTGTAAGGTTAATTTTTAAATGGTCCTGATAACAGGAACTGACATGCATCCGGTGCAGAATGAGTTGGTTGATTTGGGGACTCTCTCTTTGTCAATTCGGGTGAGGATAGGGGTACGTTTTATTATAATTATGGTGTTGCTGTTCTGTATTTATGACACGACATTTTTAAGTCGTTGACTCAGAATCTAGTTATTCCGCAAATCCTTCGCGTTGCATTGAACCACATTTTTAGGCATTTTTGAAGGGTTAAAAAGTCATAAAGATTAAACAATATTAGAATTTGCTAACTTTGTGATATCAGAAAAATAAATTATGTTTTTTTATGTTCTAAAAACAAATTACGTGTATCAGACTCGTAGTGACCTTTCTGTTTATATGAGGCTAAATTGACCTGATTTTCATGAGCTTTCAATTAACATTGTGGTTTTCACATAAGGAAATCACCATGACAGATAGCACCCATAAATTTGAAAAACTGCGAGATATCATCAACGACATCAAAGTGGCCATGTTCGTCACTTCAGAAGGTGAATTACAATTGCGGGCAAGACCGATGTTTACTGTCGATATAGACTCTAACCACAACATATGGTTTTTCACCAATGATGATTCGGGCAAGGTGGCAGAAATCATCAACGATCACCATGTTAACCTAACTTATGCCTGTCCAGACGATGGCAAATACCTGTCAGTCAGTGGCCGGGCAAATCTAATTGATGACTCCAAACGCAAGCATGAATTGTTCAACTACTTTAACAAAGCTTGGTTCCCACAAGGTGCGGATGACCCCAACTTGTTGTTGATTAAGGTCGACCCATCTGATGCTGAATACTGGGACACTTCTGGCAACAGCCTGGTCCAGCTATTTAAAATTGCCAAAGCCATCGCCAAAGAAGAAACCTACGAGGGCGGTGAACACGAGAAAATCCAAGGCATGTGATGCATTGAAAATGCGATTACTTTGACGGTTTGCAATCGGCCTGATTGATTGTGCTATTAAAAAAGCAGGCATTTTGCCTGCTTTTTTTTAAAACTGCCAGGAGAGTCTTATCAGTTAACAGGATCAAAACTGTTGATGAAGGTTTTATTCTAAAAACTGAACCGCAATGAGCAACAATGTTTAGTTATCATACTATTCCTATGTATGATCTTGGAAATATAGCAATTGGTCTCCTTATTCCTCTTCGCCAGGCAGCAGTATCTTGAAATCAATGGTCTGAGATAACTGATAAGGAACGGCCTGATTGTTTTCCAGTTTTTGATAAAATTTCCACTTTTGTACGGTTCTGATGGCGGCATCATCAAAAACCCGAGGAGGGTAGGCGTCTAAGACTTCTACGGCACTGACTTGACCCAAGGCATCAATCGTGATTTTTACTTTAACCCACCCCTCAGTGCCTTTCATCAATGCATTCATGGGATACATGGGCGGAATGCCTGATTTAACCCCGCCTTGGGCATAGTCACCCGGTTGCCCTACACTGAGGTTCAAGCCGGGTAAATGGATTTGGTCCAGGATATTCATGTTCTGTCTGCTGCTGGGGCGACTGGCAAAAGGGATATAGGTCTGGGCTTTTTGGGCCATTTGCATTTGTGGCATGGCCGGTGGCTGGGATGCTTGTTGTACTTCGGGCGGTTTTTTCTTGACCCGTTTCCTGTGCTTGGTTTCTATTTCCTGCTGTACGTATGAAATACTGAAGTCCAAATCTTCAACAAAATTCAATATGCCTTTGAAATTCACCAAATTCAACATACCCAAAAATAACCCAGCTGTAATCCAAAAACTCACCACACTGGAGCCAATAAACCTCAGAAGTTGTTGCATGCCATTTCTCCATCAATCATCAGTTGCGTTAAAAGTATGACTTTTGGCCTATATAAATGGTTCAGAATGACACAAAAATAATAATTTTTTTAATTCTGAAGTCAGTGACAGTGATGCTCAGTGTTTTCATTAATGGGCAAATACATTGAACAAATCCAATCCTTTGGTATCATAGTGACACCATGTTAAAAACTTTAAGAGACAGAAAATACCTGATTTCAGTGATATGGGTATTTGTTTTGATTGCAGGCCAATCATTGGCCAGCGTCTCTGCGTGCAACATGGAATCCATGCCAACTGAAGGCCATGCTGCTCACATGCTGGACGCAAATAATGCGCATGCAGGTCATGACATGAGTCAAATGGACACAACCACAGATCATTCAGCCATGAGTGATTGTTGTGCGGATGATTGTCAGTGTGCACAAAACACCTGCAACACATCATTGACCATGGTGACTAATCCAACTGGCTTGAAATTTTTCAATGCCGGAAGTTCATGGTTGCAAAAAACCATTGCCTTTTACCACTCTCAAGCCTCCTCGGCACTCTTTCGTCCACCCATTATCTGCTAACACAGGATAAGTGCGCCCAAAATTTGGGTCACTGCAATCACCGTTTTGGCAGAGGAATCAAATCCTCTATCTATAAATGTCATTGGCTGGTTAAAACACAGCCATGAAAAGTCCCGTAAACAATCTTAAAGGGACTGACCCACGAGGGGTTTGTATGAGTAACACAATTAATTTCTGGCACAAGACTTCAATCATCGGTCTTGTGCTGATTCAACTGACATCAGTTTCAAGTGCGACCTTGCCTGAAAAGTTGTCCATTGATCGTGCCATTGAGATGGCCCAATCGCATGACCCTTGGCTTGATGTCAGCAAATTCAATCAATCTAAGTTAGCCGCAAGCGCTGTTGCTGCAGGTCAACTCAATGACCCAACCGTATCATTGGGTGTGGCCAACATGGGTGCCGATCGATTTGCCTTCAATCAGGAGCCAATGACGCAGTTAAAAGTAGGCATCACCCAAATGTTTCCCAGGGGCCAGACCCGCAACATCAAAACCGCGCAACTCAATTTGCTGGCTCAAGAGCAGCCCATGCTCAGAGCAAATCGTTTGGCGCTGCTCAAAAAGCAGACCAGCATTTACTGGTTGGATGCTTACCAAGCACAGCAGAGCATTGCCCTGATTACCCAAGATCGGCCCTTATTCGAACAATTGATTGATTTGATAGAGGCCAGTTATGCCTCTGGTTTTGGCGCCACCAGGCAACAAGATTTAATTCGGGCTGAGTTGGAGTTAACGCGTCTTGATGATCGTTTGAGCGTGCTCAATCATGCCTATGAAAAACACTTACAGCAGCTCAATGGCCTTATCAGCGAACCCCTGATTAGCGTTTCAAATGCCAGTGCTTCACCAACCGATTACGTTGATACCACGAATCAAGCCTCATTCCAATTGGAAAACGAACTGCCTGTCATCAAGCAACATGATGTGTTGAAAATAAGCCATCAAGAATTAATGGATGCCTTGTTGCAACACCCGGCAGTCAAGGCCATGGACGTACAAATCCAAGTTGAAAACAAGGCTGTTGAACTGGCTCAACAAAAATACAAACCCGCCTGGGGATTGAACGCCCAATATGGTTATCGAGGCGATGCAGACAATGGCATCAATCGCGCTGACTTGTTCTCCATTGGGGTCACGTTTGAATTGCCCATCTTTACCAAGAACAGACAAGACCAAGGGCTCAAAGCCGCTCTTTATTCAGTAGACGCCAAGGAATCGCAAAAAACGCTGATGATCAGAGAATTGATGGCTTCCTTTGATACCGCCAAAGCTGAATGGTTTAGGCTCAATGAACGCAATGCGCTTTACCAAAAATCATTGCTGCCACAAATGAGTGAACAAGCTGAAGCCGCTTTGAATGCCTATACCCATGACGATGGCGACTTTGCAGAAGTCATCAGGGCCAGAATAGCTGAATTAAATGCTCAAATTGACGCGCTGAATATCCAAGTAGAAATGGCCAAAGTCCAAGTTGAAATCAATTACTTACTGACAGGTAGAAACCAGTCACATGCACCCCAACAAGCAGTACAGGAGAACAGTCATGAGTCCTAACAACTCACAATCAAACCTTAAAACCGCAGGCGGCTCACGGCTCAGTTTACTGCTTGGCTTATTATTTGGGGTCATCGTCGGCGGTGTGTTGACCTATGCTGTTTTTTCACCCAACGAAGAAACAATAAATGCTGAAACCCCAGATTCTGTCAAAAATCCTGCCAAGAAAGAGCCGCTATATTGGGTGGCACCGATGGATCCAAATTACCGCAGAGATAAACCCGGTCAATCGCCCATGGGAATGGATTTGATTCCATACTATGGAGATGATGGTGATGACAGCCCAGGAACCATTAAGGTTTCACCTGACGTGGTTAATAACCTGGGCGTGAGGACGCAAAGAGTCACCGCAGAAACTGGTTCCACAACCATCACCGGTGTCGGCGTGGTCAAATACAATGAGGAGCAATTGTTTCATATTCATCCCAGAATGGAAGGCTGGATTGACAAGCTTTACATCAAATCATCTGGCCAGGAAGTGACCAAGGACCAGCCGCTGTATGAAATGTATTCACCGCAATTGGTTAACGCCCAGGAAGAACTGATTTTAGCCCTTAAGCGCAATGACAGGCGCTTGATCAGTGCATCCGAAGAGCGGCTCAAATCATTGCAGTTCTCCAATGACCAAATCGCCAGGGTGAAAAAGACCCAAACTGCCTTACAACGCGTGACCTTTAATTCACCCAGCCATGGTGTGGTTGAGAACCTGGAAATCAGAGAAGGATTTTATGTCAAACCCGGTGATACCATGATGTCGATTGGCGCGCTGGATGATGTTTGGGTTGAGGTGGATATTTTAGAAAAACAAGCGTCCCTGATCAGCCTGAATCAGCCAGTGAACATGAAACTGGATTATGCACCGGGTAAAACTTGGCGCGGTCTGGTTGACTTTATCTATCCTACCCTTGATCCGATGACCAGAACACTGAAGGTCAGACTGCGTTTTGAAAATCCAGACCAAGCTTTAAAACCCAATATGTATGCATCGATTGAGATCGATGCTGAAGCAGAAAATTCAAGTCCCATGGTGCCGAACGAAGCGGTGATCAGGACCGGTCGTTCTGACCGAGTGGTGTTGGCCTTGGGCGATGGTCAATTTAAATCGGTCGATGTGACCTTGGGCTATGTCTACGATGATTACACCGAAGTTTTAGATGGGTTAGTCACCGGAGACAAAGTGGTCACGTCAGCGCAGTTTTTGTTGGATTCAGAGTCGAGTAAAACTTCAGATTTCAAGCGGATGTATCATGGTGTTGATGACCCAGCTCAGATGGATCATTCCAATATGGATCATTCCAATATGGATCATTCCAATATGGATCATTCCAATATGGATCATTCCAATATGGATCATTCAAATATGGACCATTCAAAGATGGAGCAACCCGAAATGGATCATTCCAAAATGGATCACTCCAACATGGATCATTCCAAGATGGATCATTCCAAGATGGATCATTCCAATATGGATCATTCCAATATGGATCATTCAAATATGGACCATTCAAATATGGATCATTCAAATATGGATCATTCAAATATGGATCATTCAAATATGGACCATTCAAATATGGACCATTCAAATATGGACCATTCAAAGATGGACCATTCAAATATGGACCATTCAAAGATGGAGCAACCCGAAATGGATCACTCCAAGATGGATCATTCTAAAATGGATCACTCCAAGATGGATCACTCCAAGATGGATCACTCCAAGATGGATCATTCTAAAATGAACCAGAAAGCCGCTGAAGATGATGAAGATGGCCAGGAGGGACAACCATGATAGGGGGCATCATCAGGTGGTCTGTTCACAACAGGCTGTTGGTTTTGATTGCGACATTTATTTTGGTTGGTTGGGGGCTGTTTGCGGTCAAAAATACGCCAGTAGATGCCATTCCTGATTTGTCAGATGTTCAAGTCATCATCAAAACCAATTATCCTGGCCAAGCGCCTCAAGTGGTTCAAGACCAAGTCACTTATCCCTTAACCACAGCCATGCTTTCGGTTCCTGGGGCTTTGACAGTCCGGGGTTATTCATTTTTTGGTGATTCTTTTGTCTATGTGATCTTCGATGAGGATACTGACTTGTATTGGGCCCGTTCACGGGTGCTGGAATACCTCAGTCAAGTGGCGCCTTCATTGCCGGAAAATGCCAGACCACAATTGGGGCCTGACGCCACTGGTGTCGGTTGGATTTATGTCTATGCCTTGGTCGACCGCACTGGAACTCATGATTTAAGTCAGTTAAGGAGTATTCAAGATTGGTTTTTGAAATATGAATTACAGACCGTGCCCGGTGTGTCCGAGGTTGCGGCTGTTGGCGGCATGGTTAAACAGTACCAAGTCAAAGTTGACCCCCAAAAGCTGCAAGCTTTTGATATTCCGCTATCGCATGTGTTGATGTCTATCAAACGCAGCAACCAAGAAGTCGGCGCTTCTGTGGTTGAGATGGCTGAGGCTGAATACATGGTGCGCGCCACGGGTTACATCAAAAGCATTGAGGATTTAGAGTTGGTACCCCTGGGTGCCAATGACAATGGCACACCCATACTGCTCAGAGACGTGGCTCACATTGATATGGGTCCACAGATGCGACGTGGCATCGCTGAGCTCAATGGCGAAGGTGAAACCGTGGGCGGCATCATCACCATGCGCTTTGGCGAGAATGCCCAGGAAACCATCAATGGCGTCAAACAAAGACTGGAAACCTTGAAAAAGGGCTTGCCAGCAGGTGTTGAGGTGGTCACTGTTTATGACAGAAGTGCCTTGATAGAGCGTGCTGTTGAAAACTTGTGGTATAAGTTGTTACAAGAGTTTGCTGTGGTTGGTTTGATTTGTATCATCTTCCTGTTCCATGTGCGTTCATCACTGGTTGCCATCATTTCGCTGCCAGTGGGCATTTTGACCGCCTTCATTATCATGCACATGCAAGGTTTGAACGCCAACATCATGTCTCTCGGTGGTATTGCCATTGCCATTGGGGCGATGATTGATGGTGCCATTGTGATGATTGAGAACATGCACAAACACATGGAAAAGACCGAAGTCACCTCGGCGAACCGGTGGCAAGTGGTGATCCAATCCGCATCAGAAGTGGGACCGGCCTTGTTCTTTAGTTTGTTGATCATCACCGTGAGTTTTGTTCCGGTGTTCACTTTAGAGGCCCAAGAAGGTCGTATGTTCTCACCGCTGGCTTTCACCAAAACCTACGCCATGGCAGCAGCAGCGGCTTTGGCCATTACCTTGGTGCCGGTGCTGATGGGGTATTTCGTCAGAGGTAAGGTGGTTGCTGAACACCAGAATCCAGTGAACAGGGTGCTGACTTCACTGTATATGCCGGTGCTCAAACTGGCCTTAAAATTTCCAAAGATCACGGTGCTTGCGGCGTTAGTCATCCTGATGGTTGGCTTTTGGCCGGTTAATAAAATAGGCAGTGAATTCATGCCACCCCTGGATGAAGGTGATTTGATGTACATGCCAACCACCTACCCAGGCATATCCATTGGTAAGGCACGCCAACTGTTGCAACAAACCGACAAACTGATCAAAACAGTCCCTGAAGTTGAAAGTGTTTTTGGTAAGGTGGGAAGGGCAGAGACAGCCACTGATCCTGCCCCATTGACCATGATTGAAACCTTCATTCAACTCAAACCAAGGGATCAATGGCGAGCAGGTATGGACACCGAAAGATTAAAGCAAGAACTGAACTCGCTGGTTAAGATTCCAGGGTTAACCAATGCCTGGGTCATGCCCATCAAAACACGCATTGATATGTTGGCCACCGGTATCAAAACCCCGGTGGGAATCAAGGTTTCAGGTCCTTCTTTAAACGAAATCGAAGCCATCGGCAAACAGTTGGAACACATCCTTGAAGGTGTTGAAGGCACGGCCTCGGTTTATTCTGAAAGGGTGGCTGGAGGTCGATACATCAAGGTAGATATTGATCGCGAACAAGCAGCCAGGTACAACCTGACCGTCAGTGACATCCAACAAGTGGTTGCATCTGCCATTGGTGGCATGAACATCACCATGAGTGTGGAGGGCCAAGAACGATATCCAGTTAATGTCAGGTACCCTCAAGAGGATCGAAACTCACCAGAAAAAATAGCCTCACTACCCATCGTCACACCGAGTAAACAGACCATTGCCTTGGGTGATGTCGCTGATGTGTTTATCGAAGACGGACCTCCGGGTATCAAGAGCGAAAACGCCAGACTGACTGGCTGGTCACTGATAGATATCGAAGGCATCGATGTGGGTTCGTATGTGCAAAACGCCCAAAAGATAGTCAGCGAGCAGCTGCAGCTGCCGGCAGGTTACTCAATCACGTGGTCTGGACAATATGAATACATGCTGCGCGCCAAAGCAAAGCTCAATTACGTCATACCACTGACCTTAGGCATCATCATTTTGTTGCTGTACATGAATTTCAGAAACTTCACTGAAGTGGCCATCATCATGGGCACTTTGCCTTTTGCTTTGGTGGGCAGCATTTGGCTGATGTACTTGGAGGGTTTTAACTTTTCCATTGCAGTGGGGGTTGGCTTTATTGCATTGGCCGGTGTGGCTGTGGAAATTGGCGTGATCATGTTGGTTTATTTAAACCAGTCCTACCATAACCTCACGAGTAAGCTGCGACAGAATCAGCTCAAGCTTGATAAAGCGAACCTTTTACAGGCAGTCACCGAAGGCGCTGGCTTGCGGGTGAGGCCGGTGATGATGACATCTTTGTCGATTATTGTTGGACTGTTACCGGTGCTTTACGGCACCGGTACCGGTTCTGAAGTCATGAGCCGCATCGCTGCCCCGATGGTTGGCGGCATGGTCAGTGCCCTTATTTTAACTTTGTTGGTTTTACCTGTTATTTATTATCTGTGGCGCTCTCGTGCCATTAAAAATCTACCTATAACTAAGGATAAATTATGAAAATTAAGCATTTTGTTGTTTCAACACTTTTTCTATTCAGTAGCGTTTTACTGGCTCACTCTGATATGAAAAATTCCAGTCCGTCAGCTGGTGAAGTGCTCTATGAAAGTCCTGAAATAATATCATTGACATTCACAAAGCCAGTGAAATTAATCAAATTAAAGCTGGTTGGGTCTGACCAAGAAGAAGTTAAAACGGACTTCATGCCATCCATTTCTGATCATTCAGAATACAGAATAACTCCAGAAAAAATGCCGAATGGTGAATTTACAGTTTTCTGGACAATTATGGGTCAAGATGGTCACAAGATGAAAGGCGATTTTAAGTTTGAAGTAAAGAATACACCGGTAGATTTACAACATGATGAACATAAACACTGATTGAGGCATCGACTGTAATGGAACCAACCATCTGGAACATATTCGCTCTGATTTTTAAGTTAATCATCTACTTAGGCTTTGCTAATGTTATAGCGTTACCAGTGATTACAAATTGGGCAGGCTTTAAAAGCAGTGTTCTCAGGCAAATCAAATACTTGTTAATTAAATCATCATTGTTGGTTATGTTTGCGACTGTCGGTTATTTTTTTATTCAAGTTGGAATGATGTCTGAGTCTGGCATCAATGGTATGTTTGATTCCTTCATGATTCAACTTGTTTGGAATTCATCAATTGGAATAACAACCCTCTATCGTCTCTTAGCAGTCGGATGTATATTACTAACTGCAAGCTTCTGGAATGTGCATAAAGTATCATTTACATATTGGCTCAGTTTGACCTTTATTGGGTTATCATTTTGTTCATCGGGACATGTTTCAGAGCTCTCATACTTAGCAAGATTCACTATTGCAATTCACGTTTTGATAGCACTTTGGTGGATGGGTTCGCTATATCCTTTACTTTTATCGTGTAAGCATTTAACCACTAAAGAGCTTTGGAGGCTAATGCACAAGTTTGGTCAAATGGCTGTGTTTTTAGTTGGCACATTAATTATTGCGGGAGTTTATTTAGCATTTGAATTAATCGATAGCATCGATGAACTGACGACCACAACATATGGTCAGGCATTGTCTTTAAAAATCATTTTAGTTTTTTTCATTATTTTGCTTGCTGCCTTTCATAAATTTATTATTGTACCTGGACTTTTGAAGAAAAAAGGCTCAAGGAATGTTTTAGCAGCATCAATAAAAATAGAGTTTAGTATTGGGGTAGGGATTCTGGTTGTAACAGGAATTTTGACCACATTACTAGGCCCTGGACATCATTCATGACCTACCCGTTAACTTTTTTAGGAATTTAAATTATGAAATCAAAAATATTTTCTGGATTACTTGCAGTTTACTTATCCTTGTTTTCAATTGGAGCGTTTAGTCACAGTAACACTCATGTTCAGCCCAGCGATCCTTTATTCACTGGTCTAGACTCAAAACCTGCTGATGTTGTTTCTCAATTTCATCATGCATTAAAAGTAGGGGATATTACACTAGTCAAATCATTACTCAGTAGCGATGTATTGATTTATGAATCTGGACATGCAGAGAGGTCTTCACTTGAATATGCCTCGGGCCATTTACTATCTGACATAAAGTACTTATCAAGCGTTCAAAGTGAACTCATTGAACATCAAGTCAAAGTCAATGGCAATATTGCCGTTTCAACCTCTCGTTCAAAAATTAAAAAGACAAGTGACGGAGAGGTTACGGAATATATTTCAATGGAAACTATCTTGGTTTCAAAAATTGATGGAAAATGGCTTATTACGCACATTCACTGGTCTTGAAAACAGGAGAAAGACATGAAAAATAAATTGAACACAATAGCACTTCTTTTATTAAGCACATGGCTATGTGCCAGTGAAGATGATCAGCAAATTAAATCAATAATCAATGAAATCAAGTTCGGCTGGGAAAATGGAGATGGGGCTCCTTTTAGGAAGTATTTTCTTGATTTTGATGGCGCCCGATACATCGAATCAGGAGGCCAGAATGAAGGTTTATTAGATTTAGTAGAGCACCATGTTGAGCCTGAGAAGGATGCTTTGAAGTTTTTATCATTGAACTTTTCAGATATTGAAATTAATTATGAGGGTGATTTCGCTTGGGCTATTGCCAATACAAGAGTGAAAGGCGAAGTAATCAAGACAGGAATGATCATAAATAAAAAAGGGTTTCAAACCTTTCTATTCAGGAAAGTGGCCGATGAGTGGAAGGTGGTTCACACACATTCATCTTCTAAGGATGTGAAAGATGAAAGTCTTGATGAACACAATCATTAAATGTACAAAAAAACGATGTTCTGAGCGAATAATAATTTACCAAGAGCATTCTATTTATACTTAGGAGGGTTTATTATGAAAAAACAAGCGACTTTATACCGGATGGAAACATCTGATCACATTTGTCCATTTGGTCTCAAAACCAAGCATTTGTTGAAAAAGCATGGCTATGAACTGGATGATCAAATTCTTGAATCACGAGAACAAACCGATGCATTCAAGGCCAAACACCATGTCAGTACCACGCCTCAGGTGTTCATAGAAGGCAAGAGGATAGGGGGTTATGAAGACTTATTGGCATACTTAGGCCTTGATGACAAACAACAAAACGAAGACGAAACCACCTACATACCGGTGATTGCGATTTTCAGTGTGACGTTGTTGATGGCGTTGGCCTTGTCCATTAACTTTTTTGATGCGATCCATTATGAGTCTGTTTTGATGTGGTTTATCGGCATCAGCATGTGTGCTTTGGCCATTCAGAAACTCCGGGACTTGGAAGCTTTCACCAACCAGTTCATCACTTATGACTTATTGGCCATGAAATACGTACCTTATGCCAAAGTCTATGCTTTCGCTGAAGCCTATGCCGGCATTGGCATGCTCACTGGTTTGAACCCGCTGTATTATGCACCGGTTTCCTTATTTATCGGCACCGTTGGGGGCATTTCAGTTTTCAAAGCCGTCTACGTTGATAAAAGAGAACTCAAATGTGCCTGTGTGGGCGGTGACAGTAATGTGCCACTGGGTTTTGTGTCTCTGACAGAGAACTTGATGATGGTTTTTGCAGCCACTTATATGTTGATTAAATTTTTATAGGAGAAGAAAAAATGAAATACAGTAAATTTTTATTGATGATCACCACTTCCACCACAATCATGTTCATCGCCATGTACTTGAATTCATATGAATATGCGCATGTCTTTTGGAGCGAAACCAGGTTTTATATGTCTTTGATGATGGGAGCCATCATGGCTTTGGTGATGCTGGGCTTTATGTTGAGTATGTACAAAGACAAAGGCAAGAATTTAGCCATTGTCATTGGTAGCGTGGTGTTGTTTTCTGGCAGCCTGTACTTGGTCAGAAGTCAAACCACCATTGAAGATGTTTCGTGGATGAAAGCCATGATACCCCATCATTCTATTGCCATCTTGACCAGTAAACGGGCCAATCTGTCAGATCCCAGGGTTAAAGAATTGGCCGGTGAAATCATCAAAGCCCAAAACCGTGAAATAGCTGAAATGAAATCGCTGATAGAGGACTTAGAGAATTAATCATTTTCAATAACATAAATTTTTAAGGCCGCAACGAAAAAAGGTAGGTCATATAAGACCTACCTTTTGCAACATATCCTCAGGGATTTAATTATTTGTAGTTGTAAGAATATTGGATGTAATCTCGGTCTTGATCGAAGTTTCCTTCATAATCATTGCGGATTTGGTTTTCTAACTCGCTGTTCCACTGAGGGTGTTGAGAACCAAAGTTTTGTCTCGCCGCATAACCAAATCTGAATGCTTGTTCTTTGTTTTCAAAAGCATTGTCAGCACCGGCTGCTTGCTTGACAGTGTCATCAACATCTTGATTTAAATCCCGTGCTGAATCAGCGCCAAAATCATTTTTAGTTTGCTCCCAATCGTTCTTAAACGCATTCTTTACATTGTCCCACGCTGAGTCGTGTTCTTTGCTATACCAATTTGCTGTGTTGTTACTCATAATCACTTCTCCATTTTTTATGATGACTAAGTCATGTTAATAAACATCGATAGAATTGAACTTCTCTTTTGAAATAAGGTTTTCAGAAAAGACAAAACAGTAAAATTGTTTTGTACCTATCAATTCATAATACTCGGTATTTATTATTAAAATTTAGCTGTGAATCAAGTGTGACCGAATTGTTAAGAAGGGTTTAAACGCTTAAAAAGTGTCTGTTTTTGAAGAGTGCCGGTGCATGCCGGGGACAAGCACCAGATAATGAATCCAGATATGAAAAATACTTTTGGGCCTTTAATTTATTTTGTTAAAGCTAATCACTTCGCAGGGCTTCAATCAGTTCTTTTTTATTCATTTGAGAACGCCCTTCAATGCCGACTTTTTTGGCTTGCTGGTATAACTCAGCTTTGGTTCTGTCTTCATATTGCGATGCTTTGCCACCTTTGTAACCAGCATCCTCAGTGTTAGCAATTCGAGCGGCTTTTTCCTTACTGTAGCCCTTATCTCTTAATTCCTGATACTGTTCTTCGTTTTTAATTCTTGGATTTGGCATGGTTAAATTTAATTTTTTGAAGCCAGATAAAAATAACACAGCACACCTTAATTTTTTGCTAAATCAGAATCATAAACCGTAATCTCAATACAAACATCTCAGGGTTGGCGGAAACCATATTAATTGACAAAATATAGTGCTCAAGAAATAATAATTGCTGTTTATAAAATAGTTAACTGGGAGAATTTATTATGAAATTCTTAATCAAAGGGCTGCTCGTTTTGATGTTTAGTCTCTTGTTTGCTTGTGGCAGCGATCAAGCTGACAATCAACCCAAAGTGGGCGAGGCTGAAAACTCTGCCGAGTTAGATGATCATGAGAAAACCTATAAAGCCAAGGTAAATAAACGCATGAAAAATGCGGTTTACAAAAGTGCTGTAAAAGAACTCGGGAAGTTTGGGGTTTCAGAGCAACAAGTGAAATGCATCTTGGAAGACCATTCCTATTATCAATTAAGTTCTCAGAAAAACACGCCTGAAATACAAGCTGTATTTGAAGATTGTGGTGTCAGTATGCAGCAGCTTAAAGGCTGGTATGACTGAACTTGATCGGGTTAAATAATTTCTTAAAGCTCAGATATTTTCGCTGAGTCTCAAGATTAAAACCAGACTGAAAGCAAATCTTTGTCTACCAGGGTTTGCCACTGCTCAAATAACAAAGCCAAACAAATAAGCAGGTACAGAATACTCAGCGAACTGGGGTGGCAGGGGAGTAGGGACAGCGGCATTGAACAGCTTGTTACCACATGTCTCGATATTCATCTACAAAGAACTGAAAAATCACTCACAAACAATCATTTGAAAGCCGGCATAAATCATGCGCTTGTCATCAAAATACATGGGATTGTTTTTGTTGCTCAGGCATGGGTCTTGATTCATCTTGTGTGTATTTTTACAAAGGGCTTCTTGTTGAATTATTGTTGTCTTATTGGCACCCCAATCAATGACCCGTAAATGACAGTATAGGGATTGTTTTTACGTCATGACATTTCACTTTGACCCTTTTTCTTTTCATCATTTTGTGTTGTTTTGGGTTTTGTAATCATTTAATTACTGATTAGAGAGAAAACAGGGATACATGCCATGAACATAAAACACACATTTAAAAAGATTCTGATGGGGCTTTTGAGGTTGACGATTCTGAGCGCGGTTCATGCGGCCACTTTTTGCGTCTCCAATGGCGAAGAACTACAAAATGCTTTGGCGCTTGCAGACAGTAACAACCAACCCGATCACATCAAATTGCGGTTTGGAGTTTTTACGGCCCCTACCGGTGGTTTTTATTATGAAGGCTTCACAGAAGACCATGATTTAGAAATCACTGGCAATTGGATCACATTCAATAACAACAGTTGTGGCAGCAGGATATTGGCCAATGATCCATTGGCACACAGTACCTTAAGTGGAAATAACGCAGCCAGTGCATTGAACATCATACCCGGGGCAGTTGGTGACATCAGTCTTTCTTATCTGGTGTTCACAGAAGGCAATGCCGATGATTTTGGGGGCGGTTTGAGGCTGTTCCCACTGGCAGAATATCTGGGTGACGTGCTGATCGAAAACAATGTGTTCATTAATAACACGGCCGATGAAGCCGGTGCTATGTATGTGGTTGGCGGAAACCGGGTGGTAATCAGAAATAATTTAATCACCGAAAATCATTCCGATTCAAGCTCTGGTTCAGTCATCATCAATCAGCAAAACAGTGTCGGTACAGATACCAATCCGGGCGTGTATTTCACCAACAACACAGTAATGCATAACTTCGCTGCTGTTGGTCACATCCAGCTCTTTGCCGGAACATCAATCCATGTGTATGAAGCATCAAGTGCCTTCATGGCCAACAACATCTTTTGGTCTAACACGGCAGGAGATTTGAGCCTGGGTGGTGATGGATACAAGTACCTTTTTAACAATGACCTGGGTACCGTCGCGGGCAGTGCCGATGAAGCTTCAGGTAATTTTTCTGTCACACCCGAGTTTGAAGCAGGGTTGTTTAATTTCAAACCTGCTCTCAACTCAGCCTTATCCAACCGCGGCAAACGACCTCCAACCTTTACCCACATACCGCCACACTTTGATGAAGCTTGGAGCCTGGGAACATTGGATTTAACCGGAGCAGGGCGCATTTATGGCACCACCGTTGATGTCGGAGCCATTGAATCAGATTCATTGTCAGATCTGATTTTTGAGGACGACTTTGAATAGCCAAGCCAGATAATTCAATAAAGACCCTCATCAATTGCGAATACAGAAATCGCTTGTTTAAGGAATGCTCTTGTGGCTTCATTCTGGGGAATGGTTCTATCAGGTCTTCTTATTGGCTGCGCCAATAAACCAACCTAATTGAACTCTTGTTTGACCAAGCGCTTTGCGCTGGATGTCTGTTCCCGACAAACCAACAGTAGGGCCTTTAGGGCAGTGAATGTGGCCATGGGGAAAGAAGTGGTTTCACCAGCTGGTTCAGCATCGCTCCAACATTCCACCAATTCAATGGCACCATATTTTTTAAACACTGCTGCGGCTTTTTCACATTGTGCTATGCACTGTTGCTTATTGGCTACCGGTACAGCAGCGACAAACCATTAACATAATTCATCAAAGATAAGCCTATGCTGATAGCATAGATGCTGTATATAAAGCAACGCATGCACTGGTAGCCGAGAAATGAAAAATACACTTGTTGCTTGATGACAATGCCATTGAAGTATACATATTTATACATGTATAGTGAGGGCTTATGTCTTGGTTGACAAAACTCGGACGCGGCCAGCATAATGAAGCCCACTTTCAGAGTAGCTACATGAATCAAGACACCAACCACTATCTCTCATGGATCGATGTTGACAATGAGCTGCATTGCGAATTACTGAACCCGGAACAGGTCAGTGTGATTGTTGGTCGCTCGGAAAAAGCCGATATCGAAGTACTCAACACCAGTGTAACGCGTCAACATTTGCAGTTAACCTGGGAGCAAGGTTATTGGTATGCCAAAGATTTAAACTCTAGCTACGGAAGCTGGGTTGACGGTGACAAATTGGCAGCGGGTCAAAGTCATAAGCTGACAGCAGACTCTGAAATAAAACTGGGCAATATGAGCTTATGGTATGAAGTCCGAAGTCAGCACGAGTCCCAGGAAATGTTTCAAACATGTTTTCACCCGACCACCTTCAATGAAGAAATTCAATTGTCTAAAGAATTCAAAGACTTCAGGGTTAAACTGCTTTTTTTATTACAAGAAAATTTTGGCGACAACACACTCAATGTGCAACTGATCAGCCACATCGATGAACAACTGCATCAACTCATCAATACCCAAGAATTGAGGTTGAAAGAACAGCGCATTCTGAACTCTATCAGTCACATCCTGAACCGGAGTCTAACCTTATCCGAATTGTTAAAGACTGCATTGAACCTGGTCAGTAAAGTGCTGAATGCTGATCGCGGGTTGGTGGTTGTCAAAAACCCCCAGTCCCAACAAATTAAAATTTTGGCTGTGCGTCATTTTGAAGATATCACCTGGTCAGAAATTACACCCAATGCACAAAACTACAGCCAAACTTTAGTCGCACAATGCTTTAAGCAAAATAAGATATCAATCATTGGTGACGCTGATCTTAATGACAAACTCACCGATCTCAATCCATGTGAACAGGGCGGCGGACGCAGTATTGTGGTCATACCTTTGCAACAAGACGACCAAGTTATCGGCGTCATTTACCTCGATAACCAACAACGGGTGCGTCATTTCAATCAAGAGCAAATTCCATTTCTGACTACTTTTGCGGCCCATACCAGCATCGCTCTGCACAACACGCTGTTGTACAAGAGGGCCATAACCGATGATTTGACATTGTTGTTCACCAGGGCTCATACCAACGAAGCTTTGTTGCAAGCCATGCAAAGGGCAAGACGATACCAGCATGATTTGTCACTGTTAATTTTGGATCTAGATCATTTCAAAAAAATTAATGACAATTATGGGCATACCACTGGTGATCAGGTCTTGCAAATGTTTTCAGAGATCATCAAAAGCCACACCAGAGACTGCGATGTTGCCGGTCGGTTTGGTGGTGAGGAATTCATCATCATCCTACCCGAGACTGATTTGGAAGGTGCACATACTTTTGCAGAAAGAATTCGGAAATCACTGGAACAGGCACACATTGCCAAAGAAGATGAAAAGATCAAAGTGACAGTCAGTATAGGAGCCGCCGTTTATCAGGATAAGCACGGAACCAATCCATTGTTGCTGCTGGAAGATGCCGATACGGCTTTGTATCAGGCCAAAGAACAAGGACGTAATCAAACAGTCAGTTGGACACAAAAAGACAGCAAAATCACATGATATCTGGCTTTAATAAATTGCTCCATAATATTGATTTGACTGTAATTGCTTGGTTTACATATAATAACAAGACATGCTAAAGGTACGAAGTCTCATTTAGTCAAATGTCTGATTCAATCAAACAATGTCCGCAATGCCTGCACCACAACCCAACAGATGCCAGTTCATGTGAACTGTGTGACTGGCCCATCGACAAGGTTTCAACAAACGAAAATCCACTTCCGAACCTAAACTCTGACATCGATGACGGCAATGCCACCATCGCTCCAGGTAGCCTTAATTCCAGATCGGCAGATTCTGACGTTACCGTTGCACCTTCAGGACAGGCAGACAAGCAAGCCAAAATAGCAGAACAACACACATTTCACTTGGCCGGTGACCTGGCTCACTTTGAAATCATCGAAATTCTGGGGCAAGGCGGTATGGGTTCTGTCTACCATGCCAAAGACCGCACTTTACAACGCTATGTGGCCATAAAAATGTTACGACCACTGGCTGGAAGCAATCAGTTGAGTACCGAGGCATTACTTGACGAAGCCAGAATGGCCAGCCAACTGAATCATCCAAACATCGTTACTGTCTATGATGTGGCACGCACAGCAAACAGCAATTACATTGTCATGGAATGGGTAAATGGCAAGTCACTGAATGAATTGATTCCTGAAGATGGCTTGGAATTGGAAACTGCGATTAATTACGCGAGACAAATAGCTCACGGTTTATCATCCGCTCACCAGAAATACATCATCCACCGCGATATCAAACCCCAAAACATCATGCTCAGTGAACAAAACACGCTGAAGATACTGGATTTTGGCATTGCCGGCTTGGTTGAGCACATCGCAGAACATGATGAGACTGCGGCCAAAGAGGCCAATACAACCACACCAGCTGCTGGTACCCCAAGCTACATGTCTCCAGAACAAGCTCAGGGGCTCAATTTGGATCCGCGTTCAGATATTTTTTCTTTAGGCATTGTGCTGTATCAAATGCTTACAGGCAAAAGACCATTCTTCGGTAACAACAATACTGAAGTGAAACAAGCCATTTGTGCCGGTCGTTTTACCCCCATTGAAAATATCAAAGCAGATTTGCCCGCTGAAGTGGTCCATACCATCAATAAAATGCTGGCCACAGCCAAAGACCAACGCTGGCAGAGCAGTGTTGAACTGGCCGCAGCTTTAGATGAAATCTACAACAATTTAACCCACAGCAAAAACTGGTGGCAAAAACGCCACTGGTTAACCCAAGCAGCGATGCTGCTGCCTTTTATCGTGGCGCTGGGTTGGACCACTAAAAACTTATTGTTTCCCGCTTCCACACAACAACTGATTGAACAACAGTTAGCCGAGGCCACCAAAGTTGCGATATTACCGTTCAATAACATCAGTGGTGACCCCTTACTCCAGTTATTCAGTGACGGTCTGGCTGTTAACTTGGGAAGTGATTTGTCAGCAATTGCCAATGAGCAAGGAAACACTTGGATTGTACCTGCTACCGAGATCAGCCGAATGCAAGACCCCACACCAAAATCGGTGACCGATAAATACGGTGTTAATCTCATATTGACCGGCAGCATTCAACACATGGGCTCCACTCGATTGATGGTTCTTAACCTGCTGGATGCCAGCAATGGCCAATTAATGAAAACTGCTGAAGTTGAAATTGAAGCTGAAAAGCTCTTTGAGGGTCACGATTTAATCCGCCAAGAGGCTCTTGACCTTTTAAGCTGGCGCATACCAGAAACCGTTAAAGATCGTTTTGAGGCCCAACGACCACAATTAGATGGGGCTTACAGTGAGTATATCAAAGGGGTAGGGTACTATTATCGGTTTGATCAACCCAATGCCTTAACTAAGGCAGTAGAATCCTTCAATAAAGCCATTGAGATGTCACCTGACTATGTACTTGCTTACATTGGACTGGCTGAGAGTCAGCTGTTAGGTTTTCGACAAACCAGGGATGTCAGTTGGTTGAAGCTGATGGAAGCAACCATTGCATCACTTTCACAAATCAGTTCCGATCGATGTCAAGTAGATTATCTCAAAGCAGAGCTGTTGACTCGCAAAGGCGAGTACCAACAAGCCATTAAGTTATTCAAAAGTTGTTTAATAGAGTCACCAAAGCACACGCCTTCTTATTTGGGCTTGGCCAACGCTTATGCAAAGAGCGGAACCAATGAATTGGCCGCAAATCACTACATAAAGGCCATTGAAATAACGCCTAATAATGTGAAAAGCATGATCGATTTTTACATTTTCAATTACAGCATTGGAAACTATGAAAAAACCATTGAGCTGGCAACCCAAATCTCTGATATCGCACCAAACAATGTTGCTGCTTATATTTATTTAGGAGCCAGTTACCATTCATTGGGTGAAATTGATAAGGCCATTGAATACAGCCTCAAAGCGCTGAAATTGAAGCCTACGGGTTCGGGTTATTCCAATTTGGCAACCATGTATTTCTCGAAAAGGGAGTATTCGAAATCTGTAGAGGCCTTCGAAAAGGCAATTGAGCTCAATCCTTCTCATTATGTCATTTGGGGAAACTTGGCAGACGCTTATAAGCTCACTAACAGTGAAAAAACTTACTCGACTTATGAGAAAGCAGCGGCAATGGCTGTTAATGCCATGAAAGTCAATCCTAAGGATACATCTTTAATTGCTAACCTTTCTTATTATTTGTCAAATACAAAAAATAAAAGTGATGCTTTGAGTTATGCTTTACAGATAGGTGAGTTGAACACAGGTTGGGAAAATTTTAAGGTTGCTTTGGCGTATGATAACTTAAATAGAGTCAATGACGCTATGAGCCACCTCAGATTTGCAATCGATAAGAACTATTCCGTTCAAGAAATTAAATCAACTCCATTGCTGGTAAACGCTCGAAACAATGAGGGTTTTAATAAACTGTTCCTCTCTAAACTATAGTTTTCATTAAGAGCAGGTCTGAGAGTCTGCCCTTAATGAATCAATCTGAGTTATTGAGGGGGGTCAACAATTATATCTGGGTCTACAGAGTAATCACCAATAGCAATGTCATAGGTGTCTGTCACAACCGCCGTTACTGATTGCGCCACTGTCCCAATATTGGTTGTACCGCCATTGGAAACGGCAACTGTGGTGCTGCCCATGGGATTGCCGTCAAACGGATCAACATCTGTAGGCGTTAGATTGAACGTCAAAGTACAGTCTTGACTGCCTTCACCAAATGGCCAGGTGCCATCATTTTCAACGTAAAGTTGAACCGTATCACCGCGTTCTACTTCAATGCTGTTAGTGACAGAAAAAGTTTTTTCATTAGAGTTAAAGGAATTGATAGTTATTACATGATTCGTCATTTTTTTTCCTAAGTTAATGGTGTTGTTTAAAATTAGAGGTTTTATAAAAACAGCGTAAAAGCTCCTGTACAAATTACTTGTGTATTTACCAAGGAATATAATAGCTTAAGCGATCTTCAAATTCTATAAGCAACCCATTCAAGGTTGGTTTCCAGCTAACTGACTAAATACATGGTAGCAAAGGAAATCTGCAAAACAGCCAATTCTTCAGTGCGATTAAATAACATCAATCATAAAATGAATTATCTCATCCAAGCATTGGTACTAAGTTGAGGGAAAGGTCAATGGCGTGGCAACCAAATGTTATCTATCTATAGCGTTCATATGTAGTTATTCATAGAAAGACACTTGAATGATTAAGGAAATTTCAACTAAATAATCCGATTGATTTTTTATAAATTCATCTCTTACAAGGATGAATATAGTAAAAGACATTAATCGTTTCAGAAGAAAACTCTTCACTGGCATAACTAATCACATTCCAATCAAAGCAGAAGTCACAAAAGCTACTGATCTTGAAGGAGTCCGCAAAATTTTGATTTGTAGGCCCAATCAAAGATTAGGCAATTTATTGTTGATAACGCCTTTAATTCAAGAAATTGAAGCCACTTTCCCACATGCAAAAATCGATTTGGTAGTCAAAGGTGGACTGGCTCATCCTTTGTTTGAACAATACTCAAGTATTAATGATATTTATCAATTACCTAAAAAACCATTCAAGCAACCCATCACATATTTGAGAAATTATTTCAAAGCGATAGGAAATCAATATGATCTAGTAATCAATGCCACAGATGATTCATCATCTGGAAGAGTCATAACAAAAAAATCAAAAGGAACCTACAAGCTTTTCGGCAAGCCTGGAACAGTATATTGGGCTGATAAAACTGACATAAAGCACATCGCTAAAAAGCCAATACTTGCATTGAGAGAATTGTCTGGTATAGGTCGAGCCACCAATATACCTCAGCTTGATTTACAGCTGACAGAGAAAGAGTTATCTAATGGACGAAAAATACTGAGTGACGTTACCAAAAACCATAAGAAAACAATTTGTATCTTTACTTTCGCTACCGGTAATAAAATGTATTCGAAGGACTGGTGGAACAAGTTATATCTTGAAATGAAACTGAAATTTAAAGAATACAATATCATTGAAATTCTCCCCATGGAAAATGTGTCTCAAATCGATTTTAAAGCACCCACTTTTTATGGTCGTGATATCAGGGAATTAGGAGCTGTTATAGCCGCCAGTGAAGTATTTGTGGGTGCCGACAGTGGAATTATGCATCTGGCATCATCTGTTCAGGTGCCAACCCTTGGATTGTTTAATGTAACTGATATAGACATGTACCGTCCTTACAACAGACTAAGCCAAGCTATCAATACGAATGAATCTGACTCTATTGAAATTATCAGTCAATTGAAATCTACTCTAGATAATATAGAACAAAATTCTCCAATGGAAGAATCCAGGGCCACTGCCTGAGTGGGTTATGTGGCTTTGGACTTTTTTAGTTCCAATACTGTATTAGTTAACTGAGCTACTTGTAGCTCTAACAACCTGATTCTTTCAGCGAAAGACACCTGGCCACCAGGGAATTGTATGAGCCAGCTTTGTATCGATTTCTGATCCACTGTGTATAGTTCGCAGGCTTTGATGACAGATAAGCCTTCATTGATTTTCCTGACGATTCCAGCCTTGTCAGACTCATTAAACTTCTCTTCAGTACTTTGCATATTCAAAAGGTGATTCGTGTGATGGAATGGATGTGGTTGTCTCTGACATTGTGCTCTATGATGATTTGATCGTTGTATATCAGGTAATAAAAGTCTTTATTGTTGATGTCTAGTTGACCACTCCATACCAGATTAAAATCTTCAAATTCATTATCATCAACTTCATCAATCAATTGCTCGACTAACTCAATGTCAAATAGATCAAGATATTGCATTACCCAATACTCAAATCCTGGCATTTGTTTCTTTCTTAATGATTTAGAAGACAATCCCCATTTTTCTGTAATCCTAATTGATTGCTTAGGGTTTGTCATGATGTCACCTGGTGCATTCATTGAAAGATAAGTTTTGCCTAATTGTCTGGCACTTAAACTATTCATTAAATCAGATCCAATTTGTGCTTCCTGGTTATATAGAGCAGAGGACAGGTATTCTGTTTTTCTAAGCAACTTTAGATCTTGACCAATAAAAAAGTTTATGAATTTAAATTTATGCTTCTCAAGTAAAAATGTTAATGACAAATGGTACCCTTCAAGCTTAAAACCCCATGAGCCAGTACTTGGTTTGCCATAAAATTTAATTATATGCTTTGTGCTTTTATCAGAATGTTCGCTTAAATCTTCATCTATGGATAAGTTTGTTAGTAACTTCATATAGCCTTTAGGACTCAATACTTGGCTAATCATTAACTTGACCTGCTTCCGGTCAGATGATGATAAATGTTCTAAGACTAATGAACGAGGCCTTACCTGTAGATCTATAGGCAGGTATTCATTTTGGAACACATCAGAACCTGTAATTTCATTGATTATAAACCCATTATGATTACGGCTTAAGTCATCAACAATTTGTTGACCGAACAGTGAAATTGGACTTTTAGTGATTTCTGCATGGAGTTTTAAAGTGAGTAGAGTCAAGGTAAAAACCAAGACTCTGATTAATGTTTGTATATTTCTTTTTTTCATAATATTTAAAATGATTTTTTTGCACGAATTTGTAATTGAACAGAATCTATATTTGGTCTTGATTCAGTTGGAAAGGCCAGGTCAAAGTGAATCACTTGGCCACCTGATGTTCGAGTAGGAACCAGCCTGAACCCAACACCTACATTAGTAAAAAACTCTTTTTCTTGACCGTTAGACCAAGTACTTCCAGCATCTATAAAAAAGGCTGAAGCAAATTGGAAAGTATGCAGTGGGTACCAGTTATAGAAAAACCTTTGTTCGACGGTGGTGAGCCAAATGTTGTCACCGGTAAAATACCTGAAAGGATAGCCCCTGAGTCCGGTTTCAGCTCCTAAATATTGGGGTTGCTCAGGAAATAAATTCTTACCCAGGTCAAGAGTTGTAGAAACAAAGAATGTTTTGCTGGCACTTTGAAAGTGATGCCATTTGGCTTTGATACCGATGTGAGTATTTAACAGGCCAATTGAATTATGAATTCCATGTGCATAAGCATTTAATGTAACCAAGTTATCAGGGTTCAGTGAATATCCTTTTTTGTAATTAAAATCAAAGTGAGTGATTGAATTACTGAAATCTCGACCCAGTTTAAGGTTAACTTGGTGACCCAATGAAATATCTTCAGTTCTTCCCATGCTATTGAAGTTGGTTTTTTCAATAAAGTCTTCGGATATAAATTCATAACCAATCCACGGATACTTGTAGTCTCTCATTTCCGGTAGCTGAGTCGATGGAAAATCCGCTGAGTTGAAAAAAGTGCTCTCATCAGAAGTTAACCCTACACTTAATCTGTGGTATTTTTGATCACCACTGATAATCAACTTACCTGCTTGAATCGTCGATTTTTTTATATCCTGGCCGATTTCATCAATTACTTTCCCTGCATTATAAATAGGATTGATTAATCTCCAATCTAGGTAATCAACCTCCCATGAATATTTTGTATTCAATGAATAGAATGGATCCGTGAGGTTGAAGTGTTTTTGATTGCCGTCAGAATTATTTTGATAACCAACTCTTAAGGTACGTTTAGAACCAAGCAAGTTTGGATCATAGTATTCAATTGATTTTTCGTTTCTGACTAAACCTTTCTTATATTTAAACTTTAAAGATTTACCCAACCCGAACAGGTTTTTTTCTTGAAGTTCAAATGAGTATTTTGATTTTCCTCCAGATACTCCAAATGAGATACCTGGTTGCAAGGTCCAGTTATCTTTGGTAACAACTTTAACGACCACGCCATCTTCACATTGTTTTAATGGATATACTAAAGCATCTTTTATAAAAGATTTAGAACGCAAATTCCTTTCTGTCTCATCCAAAACCCTTAAGTCCAGTTGATCACAAACCTTGAACAATAATTCACGCCTTATTACATGATCCTTAGTTTGGATTCTTAATCTGTTTGCTGTTTGATGAAATGATTTGTTTTCATTCTCAATGTCTGGATTGAAGACGTTTTGTGCGTCTAAATCTATACGGCTGATTTTAATGTTTTCAATATCCTCATTCCATGGCTGACACTCAGCCATCAGTTTGCTACTAGAAACAAGCAATAAACATGCGGTTATTGTTTTTCCATGTCTCATTGTAGGGTCACGGTTTTAGCTCGGTATGCCAACTTGTAAATGAATATGCAAGTTAAAAGGCAAATACTAAATGACCACAAATCATGTGAGATAAAGTGGGCACCTCGCAACTGTTGGGCAAAGCCAAAGACCGAACCCATTAATAGCACCAAACCAAGCGCTTTGAATTTAAGTGTGCTATTTGTCACCTTAAAGTAAAAGTACAAGGCTATCCAACTGAAGCCAACACTGGCATGACTGGCGGGAAAACAATGGGCTGAGGGTAGGTATTGATTGTTGTATTCAAACAAAGGGAAAAACGGTTTATCGCCACCGTATCGAATTAAATCCCAAGGGCAATCAACATCCATAAATCGTTTTGCAATGGACACTATCGCTACACTTGAGCCTATAGCCAGAATAAGAATTAAAAGGTTGTATATTGCTATAGAATCAGCGGCATCTAAAATGTTTTTGATCAATTGATAAATTAAACCAATGTAAATGGTTATCAACATAATGCGAGCAAATTTATGCAATAAGCCTTCAAAAATAAATGACTTTTTGAACTTCCATTCAAACTGGCCGTAAATGAAATCCGCAATGATGAAATCAAGTTCGAATTGATAGACTGCCGTTAATAAAAAGACGCCCATAAAAATAAGTACCATTTCAGTCATTTGAATTTGATAATTTGGCTTAAGTTCAGTCGTCATTGACACCCAAAACTTTGCACAACAGTTTAATACTAAAAATCAGTAAGCCAAAAACGCTAACCATCACAATGACGGATATAAAAGGTAAATTCATGGGTTTGGTTCCTCATTAAACTCTGCTGCCAGGTTATTGTTGTTTTTTGATTTGCAGGATGAAAACAAATCTAACTCTGATTGATAATGTGATGTTGTAATGTCCATGTAGCCAAGCATGGTGTGGAAAATATTGTCCTGTGAGACTGGATGGTCTTGTTTGCTCTTTAAGCAGTTTTTATCTACCGCAGCAATATGACTTGGTTTTTCAGGTGTCCAATAAAAAAAAGGCACATGTGTTTGAGACTCAGGTGCGATTAGATAGGGCGTGCCATGTAGGTACAGGTTATTTTCACCTAATGATTCGCCATGATCAGATATGTAAACCAACGAAGCCGATATGTTCAGTGGCAGGTCATCCATTAAATTCATGGTTTCATTGATGAAATGGTCGGTGTAGAGAATTGTATTGTCATAGCTGTTATCCAATTCTTCTTGACTGCATTTTTGCAGCTGAATATTTTGGCAAGTTGGCTTGAACACCTCAAACTCAGGTGGGTACCGCAAGTGGTACGCTGGTCCATGACTGCCTTTTTGGTGCAAAACAATCACTTGGTCATTGGCGTTTGATATTATTTGCTCACTCAATCCTTTAAGTAGAATTTCATCAAAACACTCACCTGTGGAACACAGTACTTGATCTGACTCTTTGGATAAGTCAAGGTATTCAGTCCTGGCACATATACCTTTACAGCCGGTATTGTTATCTCTCCACTGAACATCTATACCCACTTGTTTAAAAAAATCTAATAAATTGGCGCTGTTCTTACCCACTTTATGGTTGTAAGACATTCTTTCAAGGTGTGAAAACAGGCAAGGTAATGAAATAGCAGTACTGGTTCCACAAGAACTGGCTTGCTTAAAGTTAATAATGTTTCTGTTTTTGAGATTAGGGTTGGTTTCTTTGTGATACCCATTTACTGAAAAGCGATCAGCTCTGGCAGTTTCACCTATAATCATGATGGTGACTTTCTTGGAGCCACCATTGGTGGGTTTTAACTTCAGAGCATTTTGGCTGATGTCATTAAATGGAACCTGAGCGCTATTAAATTGTTCGCTGGCATAGGAAACAGTCGCAAATATAAAGTTAGTCGGTAAAATTAAATGTGACAAATGCCTATTACCCCGAGCTAATGAAGCGAAAGATGGATAGCTGATGAATAGAATTAGTCCAATGGCAATCAACGAAAATACTGTTATTTTTAATTTGCTGTAGATTTGAAACCAAAACCCTGTTTTGAACATTGACGTTTTACAAATGAAAATGATGGGTAATAATCCCATCATGACTAGGTACATCAATAAATCTATGCCAATCAAGTCTTTTGCCTCAGATGAATTGGTCTCCATAACATTTCTGATCATCTCTTTATCGATCACTATGTTGTATTGTGATATGTAGTAAAATGAAATGGCAGAAAGGGCAAAGATCACTACATATATGACTTTGTAGAGTTTTTGACTGGTTATGAGATTTAAAATCAAATTAACTATTAGTAACAACAAACCAAAAATCGACAAAATGAATAAGTAGTCTCTCATTGATGTTGGAACAAGAATTGAAATCAACTCTTGCCAAAAAAACAAGTTGAATACAGTCACAAACAACAAACTCATCAGTAAGTTTAGCTGCCACAGGCCAATGTTAAGTTTTGGCAATTTGATTGGTTGTTTATCCATTTGTCATTAGAGATGTAAATGAAGTAAATCAATCGAAAATAAAATAAATGAAATTAGAACGATTGAATTTTGAGATTTTGATCTCTAATAAAAATGCGACTTAACTATGTGTAGATAAATTGATTCACTTCGAAGACAAAAAACTAGCCAAAGGCATAGCAAAAAGAAATGAAAAAATGTTTAACCATTTTTTTGACTTTTATTTTCCCAGGCTCTACAGGTTCTCTATGACCAGACTTGATGGAGATAAAGAGTTAACCAAAGATCTGGTCCAAGAGACGTTGTTTTTAGCCATTAAGAATATCAAGCAATACCGTGGAGAAGCTTCATTGATGTCTTGGCTTTGTCAGATAAACAGAAGCCAGATCAGCTTGTATTTCAAGAAGAACAACATCAATCAAACTGTCAACATTGGGGATTTGCCTGAGGTCAGAGAAATTTTTGATAACATCAAATCTGAAATCAATGAAAATCCAGATAAAAAATATGAAACATCAAAGTTAAATGAAATTATTTCAAGTACTTTGGACAACTTACCAAATGGGTATGGAGATTTACTTGAAATGAAGTATTTAGACAAGTTATCAGTCAATGAAATTGCTATTGATTTAAATTTATCTGTGACTTCAGTGCAATCAAAGCTGGCAAGAGCCAGAGAATCTTTTAAAATAGTCATAACAAGGATACTGGGTGATCAAACCCAATTTTTTCTTAATCCTAAGGAGTCATCACAATGACTGACATGAACAAACACGATATTGAAAAAATACTGGATAAGGCAGGCCCCAGAATCAAGCCAGATCAATCCATTCGTGATGAGGTTTATAACGAAGTTCATGTCATGTGGCTAGAAACTCATAAGCCACCGTTTTACCAAACTCATGCAATGAAAATTGCTGCATCGTTGTTTTTGTTTATCTCAATTTTTAGTTTCACTCTAATGTACCAAGGTGATCAGCCGGTATACAACATTGCTCAAAGTATAGATATTCAAGGCCAAATACAAATCAGTCAAGACAACTCAAATTGGCAGAATTTAGACAATGATAAAACCATCAGTCCAGGAGATTACTTAAAAACCAAAAAGAACAATCGTTTGATGGTGAGCTTATTCAATGGTAATGAATTCAGGGTAGATGAGAACACTCACTTTATGGTTGAATCTAACAATCACCTAAAACTTATTTCTGGTCAAATCTATGTGGATTCAGATAGCACCGGTGGTCACCATAAGTTAACCATTGAGACACCTTTAGGCAAAGTAAACCATATAGGAACGCAATACAGCGTATCATTCATTGAAGAACAATTACAAGTTGGTGTGAGAGATGGGCTTGTGTTGGTTTCAAGTGACAGTATCTCGCAAGCAGAGCTTTCTAAAGGGCGAAACCTTGTATTAAATGTTGAGGGGCAGGCTATTTATAGCGATATCGAATCATATGACCCTCTTTGGCAATGGACGCAAAAGATTACTGGAGGGTTTGCTATCCAAGGCCAATCGTTATCTGATTATCTACAATGGGTCAGTAGGGAAACTGGTTATCCCATAAAGTGGCAATCTGACAATGTAAGGAATAAGGCATCAAGCATTAAACTTTCTGGCTCTATCATTGGCATCCTACCCCTTGATTCATTGGATGTGATCATCCCTACCACCCGATTAAAGTATTCATTAGACGACAATAAAATTTACATACATGATGAGAATGATTAGAATCGCTCATCGCGTTTCAACATTCAATATATGTCTAAAAAAATATTTACTTCGATAATACTGATTTGTGTGTCTTGGGTTTTGCATGCTCAACATTCAGGTGATACATTGGCAAAGGCTATTGAGTCTGTATCGAGCGACTATACTCAAATCGTTTACAGTGATGACTTTCTTAATGTAGAAAATGTGATTGTAGACAGACCGATCAAATCTATATACGCTTTGAAGCAATTTTTAATCAGTATTGATTATGATTTAGCAGAAGTAAAAAACGGTATATATTTAATTAGACCTGCTCAAAAAGTTGATCAATCAGTGGAAGCCACACCCATTGCCATAGGCAATATCATAGATCAAGAGAGCGGTTATCAAATTATTGGAGCAGAAATTAGCGTTGAGGGCAGTAATGAAGTTTTAGGTGTTAATAATAAAACGGGTTATTACTTTACTGGTGATAACAAAAACAAACTTAATATCTCAATCAAGGCAAAAGGTTACATCAAGCAGTTGGATGAGATTGACTTTGAATCACAGCAAGTTATTTCTAAAAACTATAAATTACAAAAAGCACCTGAAGAATTAGAAAATCTCTATGTGACCACCAGCCATTTTGACTTCAATTCAGTTAATCAAGCCAATCAATCCATACTTTCAAGGGATGAGCTTTTATCAACACCGCATATAGGAAACGATCCTGCCAGGGCTGTGAGTAAGTTGCCGGGAATCACCAGTAACGGCATAACTGCCAGAACACACGTCAGGGGAGGGAAGCAGAATGAATCTCAAGTGGTACTTAATGGTTTAGCCATAAGGAATCCGTATCACTTTAAAGATTATTTTGGTGTGTTCTCATCTATCAATTTAAGCTATGTAGATGAACTTTCAATTTATGCAGGTGTGTTCCCAGTGAAATATGGCAACTACATCAGTTCAGTGATGGAAGTTCAAAGCAGTGAGCCGAGTGATGATTTATTTGTGGACCTATCTTTGGGATTGCTGAGTTCCCACATTACTTTTGGTGAATCATTTAATACAAATTCACAATACTTAGTTTCGTATCGATCAGGTGGTGATTTATTAAAAACAGATATTCTTGATGTAGATGCTGGTGACCCAAGTTTTGATGACCTCTTTCTACATTTACAACAAGAATTCGATAATGGCTCAGTCATCAAAGGCAACCTGTTGCATGCCAAAGACACCATCAATCTAAATTTGGTGAATGAGGATGAAAAGGCAAGGGCCAAATACATTGATAATAATTACTGGTTGTCCTTAGATAAACCAATTAATAACAAGTTAGAACTTGAGGGTGTTATTTTTTATCAGACCAATAACACCAATCGCAATGGAGAATTGTTTGATGATGAATTACAAGGCACCATTTTTGAAGACAGGAGAACCAAGTATTATGGCCTGTCAACGGGTTTTAATTTTCGTGCATCGGATGATTTGGCGTATTCATTTGGAATGATGTTACAAAGAGAAACAACAAAAATTAAATACTCATCAGTTTTTAATGGTGGAGATTTTCTAACTGATATCTTAAATCCCAACCAAATTGATAGATCCAGAAATCACCTGTTTAAAAACTCAGGAATACGAAAATCTTTGTATGGAAATTTGAGGTATCGATTCAACTCAAGTTTTTACGGTGACTTCGGCTTACGCTTCGATGACCAAGACTGGAACAATGAATTTCAAGTCAGCCCCAGAATGAATCTGAGTTATTTTTATGATGACACGCTGACCTTCAGGCTTGGCTTAGGCAGGCACTTCCAGGATCAGTATATAGACGGTGTGCTGCTTGAAGATGAGCAGCTGATGTATTTTGAACCAGAATCTGCTGACATTGCCATTTTTGAGATTCAGAAACAATTAACAGATCGTTATGATGTAAGAACAGAGCTTTATTACAAAGCTTACAATGATGTTCAGCCTTATTATGAAAATCTCTTTATTGACCTTCATTTGCATTCTGAGCTGTTTTCAGATCGAATCAGGGTAGAACCAGAGTCTGCCTTTTCTAAGGGCGTAGATGTAACCGTGTCAGGATATTATGATCAATTCAATTGGTCAGCTAGTTACAGCTTCTCAGAAGTAAAAGATGTTATCGATGGTAATGAGTTTTTAAGGGGTTGGGACCAACAAAATACCGTCAAACTGAACTTTGAGTGGTTCTGGCGAAAATGGCAATTTAATTCCTTGATGCAATACCACACCGGATGGCCACGAACTATAGTCAATGAAGTTAATGGTACACTGGTTATCGGCAATAGGAATGGAATCAGAAACAAAGATTTTTTAAATCTCGACTTGAGAGTCTCTTATGACACGCTAATAAAAGGTAAGAAAGCAAAATACTGGCTTCAATTGAACAATGCACTGAACCGTGAAAATCAATGTTGTTCAGAATACTCTTATGAAATGAATGACGCTGGTGATTTAATCTTGATCAATGAACAAAAAGATTGGCTGCCATTGATTCCTTCTATAGGGTTTGACATTTCGTTTTAAAATATTTTGTAGTATTTTCTTATCGTAACAGATGATTGAATGCGTGTTATTCTTTCACTATTATTATATAAAATTATTTGATGAAGATTATGTGCTAATCTCCTCAGAATTTATTCTGTAATCCACAAAAAATGGATTGTAAAAAATTTTAAAACCCTTACATTTCAATGAAATTCTTTTTTACTAATATTGGAAAATTAATATGATAGAAAACTTAGAACCATTCAACTTCGCAAACCTTTTTACTGTCTACATACTATTTTTGTTAGTTACCTGTCATGCATGCCTATTTTTTGATTTATCAAAATTCAACAAAAAACAAACCAAAAATAGAAACTTCATATCAGCCAGTTTTATTTCCGCTTTGATTCCAACAATGGCTTATTTTAATTTGACTTTCTCAGGGTCACTTAAAAAGTATTCAGCGTTGACTGCTATTACACTGATTTCAGCAATTTTATTATCTTATGGTATGCAATTTATTTTTAAATCAGACATAGCAGAAATATCCTAAAACTTAAATCATTAAGAACTCAAATCGCTTCTAAATAAAATAAATAATAATTAACTCATTAGAACATGATTTTATGCTTACTGTTTTTGATTCTATCCCCATCATTAGCACTTTCATCAGAATCGAGTGGGGGAGTCAATATGATTAATTCTTGGGTGGGCTATGCTTGTTTATTTGTTTTTTCAATTGCTTATATATTTGTAATCCTTGAGGAAAAGCTTCATTTAAAAAAATCAAAACCTGTGCTAATAGCTGCAGGGTTGATTTGGATATTGATTGCTATCAGTCAGACGCACACAACTCACATACATGAGATGGAGTCAGCGATCAAACACAACCTGCTGGAATATGCTGAGTTGTTTTTCTTTTTATTGGTAGCTATGACTTATATTAATGCCATGGCTGAAAGAGGCGTTTTTGATCGATTAAGAGATTTTTTAATATCAAAAGAGTATTCATTTCGTCAATTATTTTGGATCACTGGATTCATGGCCTTTTTTATATCACCAGTTGCTGACAATTTAACCACTGCTTTAATCTTATGTGCTGTTGTACTGGCTGTTGGTAAATCAAGTGCCAATTTTATTTCATTAAGCTGCATAAATATTGTCGTTGCTTCTAATGCAGGAGGCGCATTCAGCCCTTTTGGTGATATCACTACATTGATGGTTTGGCAAAAAGGTATGGTTGAGTTTGAGCGATTCTTTGTGTTGTTCCTGCCTTCTTTAGTTACTTATTTGATTCCTGCTGTAATTATGTTTTTTTTTATTCCAAAAGAAAAACCAGTATCTGAAAAAGAATTTAAAGCTTCGGTAAAGGTTGGTGGTTACAAAATAGTAATTCTTTTTATGGCGACAATTTTAACAGCAGTGAGTTTTCATAGTTTCCTAAATCTACCTCCTGTATTCGGCATGATGTTTGGCTTAGGTTATTTAAAAATTTATTCTTACTTTTTAAATAGATGGATCCATAGTGACTATTTTCATAATTCCGGAATAAGCCATGAACATGATGAGTTTCAAGATGAATTTGATGTTTTTGATAAAATAGCCAGATCAGAATGGGATACTTTATTCTTTTTTTACGGTGTGATTCTCTCTGTAGGAGGGCTAGGATATCTGGGATACTTAACATTTGCATCTGAGTTTTTTTACGGTCATTTTGGCCCACTCTATGCCAATATTCTTGTTGGAATTATGTCTTCAATCATTGATAACATTCCAGTAATGTTTGCTGTATTGACCATGAACCCGGCCATGAACGAAACTCAATGGCTACTGGTTACATTGACAGCAGGAGTAGGGGGTAGTTTACTCTCAATAGGTTCTGCTGCCGGAGTGGCTTTAATGGGCCAAGCGCGTGGTCACTATACCTTTTTTAGTCACTTAAAATGGACTCCAGTAATTGCTCTTGGCTATTTTGCTGGTATTTACACGCACTTATTGATAAATGGTTGAAATAGTTACTTTTGACATGGTGAAACAACTGTATATTGAATGATATAATATTTATATGTTGTGAAACGTCATATTTATTACTCAGTCAAGCGTAATAGTTTAGAAATGAAAAACAGCAATAGCTTTATTTACATTCTTATATTGTTGGCAGTATTTTCTACTGCAAATGCTGATATTGACGAATTTACAGCCAATTCATTTCATGATCAAGTTTCATACATTGATTTTGATAGTGACGATTTAGATTTCCTGATACCTCATGTTGTATCATTTTCCACAGCTTTTACTCATAAATCTTACATCTCGACTGTTTATTATCATGATGCTGATTTAGCACTTCCAAGCAATAGCAACCGTGGACCACCCCTTCTCTGAATAATTGATACATCCCCATAATTTATGGGCTTATTAATAATTTTGGAGATCATAATGATTATTTCTACTACTGTAAGAGACGGTATATCTGAGCCTATTCAGAAACCATTAATTTATCAAGAGTGTGAACAATTAAAAAATACATCGAAAGGCATTCACACAATCCATGTCACCTTTTGTAAATCTTGTGTCTCAGAACTACAAGATTTTATATGTTGTCATGTTTCTATTAAATGTTCTAACAAAGGACATTTTGACATTTTTGAAGAAGATCAAAACAGCACTTCGGCATTTATTAATGCCATGAGTAAAATTGAAAATCACTTTCACAAAGTTGAAAATATCAATCGTAAATTGAAATCAGTCGAATCAGAGGAGGTACTTTTATCATGAAAAAAATTAACTTTTATGACTTATCTGAAGTTGACGAATTAGCATCACCAAATGAGTACATTAATATTGACCTAGATTCTTCTGCATTGAAAATTTTTACGGACTTTAAATACACAAAACCATTAACCATTGAAAATTCGCTAAGTGCTGTTGAAATTGAAAAATTGATGCAAAAAGCACATGTGAGAATGAAGTTTGTCATTGATGAGCATAATCATTTTTTAGGTATCGTAAGTTTAAATGAACTCAATCAACAAAACATGATTAAGAAAACGGATAAGAGTATTAAATTATCAGATTTGAGTATAGCTGAATTTATGATTCCTAGAAGTGAACTAAAAGCCATTGAATACTCAGATTTGAAAGATTTGAGTATTGATGATGTGATGCATGCCCTGCAAGACAACGGCAAACAACATTGCCTCGTTTTGGAATCAAAAAGGCACAGAATAAGAGGAATAATTTCAGCATCTGATATTGCACGAAAACTCAAAGTTCCGATTGATATTCAGAATAGGTCTACGTTTATCGACATTTATAAATCTATAAATTAGCTTGAAATTTAAGACTATTAGCATTAATGGATGTGCAGGTGAAAAAGCAAATTTATAAGTTTTGAAACTTGCTCATTCATATAGCGAGGTATAAATGATTAAAAATGAAATAAATAAGCTTTTACTGTTGTTTGTCATATTACTTTTTCTATTTTTGGCAGGAGTTACCTACAGCTTACATGTGACAACTATTGAGTTAAATTTGTTGAAAGCCAACACATCATTAAGCATTGGTTCAAAGACAAAAACTGGATAAATTTAATAAACAGAATTTGTTATCCTTTACCATTCAAAAAATGAAATTTAGTATTTTAGAACTAATCAGGGACAGTTACCAAATAGAGAAGCCAAGTTGAACAAAAGAGGTTGATTTTGCAGTGAAATCTGACTGTTTATCGACTTAAAGGTAATGAAAGGGAGTCTTTGATAGACCGGCAAGACGGTTTTTGCTGTTTTGGCTTGATTTGAAATGAGCTGGGCTGTGGCAGACAATATCTGCACTTGATTTTATCGATAGTTGTTGGTTATTCCAGCTGAGGTTTTAGTACGATTCCAAGTGCCCATTTTCGCTTGGTTTTAGTTGAAAAATCCTTGAGTTGTTCCGCGGTACCTACAGCTGAGATTCCGATGGATTTGAATCCTTTCAGCTCATCAATCCATGACTCAGGATTGATACCAATTTCATCAATGGCTTTGGCTGTTTTAGATGAAATAAAACCTCTTTTATCGTCACGTAAACAACGACCGGTTTCATCTACTAAATCTATGTAGCTAGATAAGTAAAAAGGAAGATCGTCATCATCTTTTCCAAAGCCTGTAAGCCACGTGTGACTGTTCTCAATTCTCTCTTTAATCGATGTGAATTCAGAGTCCTTTAAATCCTTCGTTATAGCAGCGCGAATCGGATTTAAGTCTACATAACACATACAGGTCAATAGGGCACGCTCGTCGAGCCACATGGATGTGGTGAATGCATGAAATGCAGGAGCATTTTCATGCCAGTAAGGCTTGTCTTTTGAACCTTGACTCCCAGAAGTGCCCAGTACATTTGTCTTCTTCATTTGCCATGCGAGCAATATATTCATTGATGGCTTTCATGTACCAAGAAACAGTCATCAACCTGGTTCTGTATTCAGCGACATACTCTTTCACCCGCCTGAGTTCAGCTTCAGTCTCAATTTCACCTTTAAGATAACGATCACACAACACAGGTAGTGAGTACAAAGTACACCAGGTCATAAGGACTTGAGTGGCGTTCCATTCTTCTGTTGAATTAACTCGTAAGACAATATGAAAATGATTGTTCATTATGGCATAAGAGCACACATCGATGGAGAATACGGAAGTAACTTGTTTAATGCGGTCAACTAGCCAATGACGACGGTGCTCGAAACACCTGCCAGTTAACTTATCTTCGCCACATAAAAAAGCACGGCGAACGCATCTAGATACCACATGGTAATAAGGCGTTTCCTCGACACAAATCAGATGTTTTCTTGCCAAACCCATGGTTTTCTCCAACAGAAAACCATGATTTTGTGAGTTACAACAAAATATATCTGTGGCAAAGTTCTGATGAGCTTGTAAGATAATCTCAATGGGGTGCCTGTCCAGGTTTTTATTCTGACTGTTTTTGTGTTTTCAAAATTCATATTTTTAACATACCGACCAGTTGGTATGTTTGTCAATCAATTAAAAATATTCAAGAAATTATTAGCAATGAAATGTGGCCTGGCATGTAGAAGACACCAACGACACAGTGATTTCATGCCGATTTAAACGAACAGGACTCCATTGATGGAATAAATAGGTTGCTGTCGTTATACAATGGTATGAGTTGATGACGTTTAATGAACTGAACAGGAAATTGATATGAGTGACCTAGACCCTTATAAAGCCAAAAGAAGCATGCAAATAAATGGAATAGCGCATGAATACTACAGTTTAAAAGCCTTGCAAGAACAAGGTTTTAAAATAGAACAACTGCCTTTTTCAATTCGGATATTGTTAGAAAATGCGATCAGAAACTATGATGGTTTTGGCGTAACCAAAGACCACATCAATACCTTACTTAATTGGCAGCCTGAAGGCAGTGACCAAGACATTCCATTCAAGCCTGCCAGGGTGCTGATGCAAGACTTTACTGGGGTGCCAGCCGTGGTTGACTTGGCAGCCATTCGCTCAGAAGTGGCTCGCAAAGGAAAACAAGTGGATTTGATCAATCCAATGATACCCGTAGATTTGGTGATTGATCATTCAGTTCAAATTGACTACTTTGGCACTGGAGACTCATACCAACGCAACATAGAGCTTGAATATTCACGCAACCAAGAGCGTTACCAGTTATTAAAATGGGCACAAAATTCATTCAAAAATTTCAGTGTTGTGCCACCAGGGATGGGTATTTGTCACCAAGTTAACCTGGAGTATCTGTCTCAAGGTGTGATTGCCCGTGATGGACAATTGTTCCCCGATACTTTGGTTGGCACCGACAGCCACACACCCATGGTTAACGGAATCGGTGTGGTGGCTTGGGGCGTAGGTGGGATTGAGGCTGAAGCAGCTATCTTAGGTCAGCCCATCTACTTTATCATGCCTGAAGTGGTGGGGTTGAAACTGACTGGTACATTGCCTTTGGGATCAACCGCCACAGATTTGGTGCTGACAGTAGCGGAGCTACTGCGATCACATGGCGTGGTAGGAAAATTTGTCGAAGTTTTTGGCCAAGGTTTAGACACCTTATCTGTGCCGGATAGGGCGACTTTAGGTAACATGTCTCCAGAATTTGGTTGTACCATCACCTATTTCCCAATCGATGACAAAACCCTTGAATACATGCGCAACAGCAACCGTTCCGATGAACAAATTGAGCGGGTAGAGCGATATTGCAAGGAAAATATGCTGTGGCGTGAAAACGAAGATGTCATCCATTATTCCACAGTTTTGGAGCTGGATGTCAGCAGCATCAAGCCCACCATAGCAGGCCCCAAACTACCACAACAAAAAATCCTGTTAGAAAACGCCAAGAGTCAATTCGGAGATCTACTTCATGGTGGCTTTGGCCGATCATACATTGAAGAAAAGGACAGAGAAACCGAAGAAGAAATGGAAAAACGATTCATCGATGAAGGGGGAGAACAAACAGAAGCTCAAATTGATGATCACACCCACAAACACATGCATCAAGGGAAAACCATCGATGGTTTAAAAAGTGTGTGGGTGGATGAAGACCGTTCTAAATACAAACTCGCTGATGGGTCAATCGCCATTGCAGCGATCACATCCTGTACCAACACCTCCAACCCCTTCGTGATGATTGGTGCGGGTCTGGTGGCTCGCAATGCCATCAAAAAAGGCATTGATGTGAAACCCTGGGTCAAAACTTCATTGGCACCAGGTTCAAAAGTGGTAACAGATTACTTGAATAAAGCCGGTTTAATGAATGATTTTGAAGCCTTGCAGTTTCACTTGGTGGGTTATGGTTGTACCTCATGTATCGGCAACTCAGGACCCTTACTGCCGGCAGTTGAACAAGCGGTCAAAGATTATGATTTGGTGGTCACTTCGGTGTTGTCTGGGAACCGCAACTTTGAAGCACGGATTCATCCCTTGGTTAAAATGAATTTTTTGATGTCACCGATGCTGGTGGTGGCTTTCGCATTGGCAGGGCGTATCGACATCGATATGGAACATGAGCCATTGGGTTACACTCGCAACGATGACCCGGTATTTCTCCGTGATATCTGGCCCAGTGATGATGAAATCAATGCCATCATGGCGGAAGTCTTAACGCCTAAAGATTTCGCCAAAAATTACAGTGAAATCTTTGCCGGTAATGAAATTTGGCAAGATTTATCGGTGGCTAAAGGGCAGTTGTACCAATGGGAAGATTCATCAACATACATCCAAGAGATTCCTTTTTTCAGGGACTTACCCGAACACCCCGAAGCCTTACAGGACATCAACGACGCCCGTGTTTTATTGAAATTGGGCGATAGCACTTCAACCGACCACATTTCTCCAGCGGGTTCATTCAATAAAGATTCTGCGGCCGGCCAATATTTAATCAGCAAAGGGGTTAAACCCAAAGATTTCAACTCCTACGGCTCCAGGCGTGGTAACGATGAGGTGATGCTGCGTGGAACCTTCGCTAATGTACGCATAAAGAACCAGCTTGTTGATCAAGAAGGAGGCGTGACGCGTTACTTACCAACCCAAGAAGAAATGTCGGTGTTCGACGCAGCGATGAAGTACCGAGAAAATAACATCCCATTGGTGGTTTTGGGTGGCAAAGAATATGGCAGTGGTTCATCACGTGATTGTGCTGCCAAAGGCACCTCACTGTTGGGCATAAAAGCGGTCTTGGTAGACAGCTACGAACGGATTCACCGCAGTAACCTGGTTTATATGGGCGTTCTGCCATTGCAGTACTTAACAGGTGAAAATGCAGACAGCTTGGGGTTGGATGGCACAGAAACCTTCACCATCTCAGGCATTGCTGATGGACTGAAACCCAGGAAAAAATTATCAGTCCAAGCCGTCAAAACATCAGGTGAAGTGGTGACATTCGAGGCCGAAGCGCGACTGGATTCTGAAATTGAAGTGGCCTATTACCAACACGGCGGCATTTTGCAATACGTGCTTCGTGATTTTTTAAAACAGGCTTAAACCATCGTTTTGAAAGTTTAAAAGACTAAGCAAAAAATAAATGTATCTTATTTAAGCCGTGGTACTAAGCTGGGGGAAAGGTCACCATATCAAAGGCCAAAGAGTAGGGCAGCTGCCTCATTTCAGCTTCAATAGGCATAGTTTGTTCATTCTTAGCAGATAGCCAATAATGGGCTGATGAATTCAACCCATTTTTGAACTCAACGATTTTCCCAATAATCAACACATGATTGCATGGCGCCGTTTTTTCTGATGCTGAATTTTAAGGCCCTGAACTTATGGACTTGCACTGTGAATGGTTTGGCTTCACCTGTGCTGCCACTACCTTTCCATTCAGCAATACCTGAAAAACTACCTTCCACAAAACCTGTTTTGCGGTCATTGTCGATGGCAGTAATTTCAATTTGAGCATCATCATCTTGCCAGAATTCCGCACAACCCGGACAATTCGGATGATCAACAATAAAAGCCGTGGCTTGAAAACTGGTTTGATAGGTACCAGGTGTTTTGGCAGGTATTTCAACACGTGCTTCCCACCCCGTTTTAGGGTCACTCAAAACCACCATGTTACCCAACATACGTCCAGGACCTTCATGGAAACCCGCCATGGGTACACCAGAACCAACCTCTGCTCTGAAACCACAGGGCAGTGGCTTTAATTCTTTTAATGTGACTTTGACTGTAAAGTTACGATTTTTCGACTTGGTGGCTGTTTGAGCCACTTCCGCAATGACCAACTCAAAGTTTTCTTTTTGACCATTGACTTGTTTAGCGAAGACATTGCGATCAGGTAGTTGTTGATTCAATTGCAGGGTGCCGTCAACAATGAGGTGTAAATCGCTGTCGTCACCAGCGAATTCAATGCGAACTTCAACGGGTTTCTCTGATTGGTGTGAAACGGACAATTTACCGGCAGCAGCAGCAATTTGTTTGACTGAGCCTGAGAAGTTTTTACTGATTTCATCTTTGCCTGATGGCAAACTGAGCTGCCACTCATTGACCTGACCAAAAGCCCTGTTAAATGGTAGTTTGGCCATGTATAAAGGAAACAGTTTAAACATGCCACCGTGTGGTTTGAGAAAATCATCCACACCCGCAATACCACTGTCTTCAGCCAGTCCTTTATTGCGAAACAGGTCTTTCAAGTAAGCAATGCGTGGTTCTGATCCTATATGGGTCCCGATAAACAACCAAAACCCTGCAGTCAGATAATTGTCCATTAGATCAACGGGTTGATGTATTGGGTTGGTGTGAGTTCCCGTACTGAAGCCAGCATCGGCGTCCGGTTCGACATGTCGCGCATAGTCCAATTGTGCAGCCACCGCAGTGCCTTCTCTAATCCATTTATGGGCATCTTCAGATGACAAATAGTACTCGTTGGCGTTTTGCACCGCGTGAAATAATTCGTGAAAGCCTACCACCGTTTTTAAGTTTCCAAGAATATAATCGTCATCATTGTGTGTCATTCCTGGCTCACCTAAGTTGAAATAATCATCACTTGTTAACCAGATTATCTCATCTAAATATTCATACTTTCCGGTGAAATCCAAACCCATTTGTGCCACCTGTTCATCAGAAACATTGGCAATCCAGTAGTCTAGCTCTTCATGACCCAAATCTAAATTACTCATTGATGCTGGACCTTCAAAACCAAGACTTTTTAACCATTCACTGCCTTTTATCAGTTGCGCCGCAAGGATTTCATTGGCTGGTTCACAATCAACAGGATCGATACACTCAACCACCCATTTGGTGGTAATCCACATTCTGGCTGTACTGTTCACAGACACCATCAATGACAATGCAATAAGTATTATGATCATGCTTTGACGAATAGGCTGGCTTAGTTTGGTATTCATGGTAAACCTCTCTTTATAAAAGACAAATAACTGGGTAGCAATATAGCAAGAAATCAAGATATAGCCAGGAAACCAGTCACAGTTAAAGCAATGTCTTTGTCAGGTTACTGTTCAGGTTGATTTGATTCAGGGAAAGCAAATCCTGTTTTTCATGGCAGTTATTTTTTACTGGGATTACCGCTTCGGCAATAGTCATGGTTAACTCCATTTAAAAACACTATTTTGAGTAAATGGCAGGAACTTATCATTGGCAATTTCCTGATGAATGTGCCCATATTTTCTTCGGAAGTAACTGTACCTGTGCTTTAACCTGTGCTTTATTTATCAAAATAGGTATTTGAATATTTTAGAAAACCCAGTTCTGAAAGGAAGGTGCTTTGATCAAGTCATCACCTCCTTGAGGGATGCGAGTCATTGAAACAAAAGCTTGGCGTTTCAAAAGATCACTGACAACTGGTCTTGTGCAGTTATCAATAGGATTCTCAGTATAATACAAACGGGTGTTGGCCCCCACAGCGGGTCGCAAAATACCTGATGCTGTGACCGGTATGTCCGCTTGTGAATGACATACTTCTACTTCAAACCCTGTGAGCCCTAAGTGGTGTGACAAATCGAATACTTTAAAGATGTGCGCAACATTTTCTGACTTGTTATAAGCCAATAATATAGATAAGAAGCCATGTTCAGTAACTGTATCAAGTGTATTTGGGTTTGCAACCGATGTTTCAGCAACTATAAGTATTTGCACTGGATGTTCCGTTGATTGATACCAATCAAAATCTGAAGTGATGTTAAGATCGCCACTAGGGTCGCTTATTGGAAATGGTTGTGACAAATCAATTTTTGTAAATTGAGTTAGACCCTTAAAGCCATATGCTTTAGAGTCATTAAGCGGAATGCTTGCATGTAGATACCAACTTCCTTCTGTAATAAAATCCGCATCATTGTTATTTAAGCCGGCATGGTAGTACTGATAAACAATTTCTTTTTCAACACCACCAATATTCATGGTCGCATTCAGAGGGTCATGCCATTCAATGCTGATGCTGCCTAAATCTGATTCTGCAGCTCCATTTGGCTCATACGGACAAACTGGACAATTTCCGCCTTCGGAAACCAATAGTGGACCACTAAAAGAGCCCATCAGGCCTCTTTCTTCGCGCCAAGCAAATACATCCGAATTGGGTGTGTATTCACCTGAATAAGTATACCAAATAGGGTCTCCATTCTCATCGTAAGTGAAAATGGTACCAAACAGGAAATAGCCTGTTGATGAAAAGGACGCTTCTTGAATATCTACATTCAATCCCCAACCAGGCTCATCTGGCAACCAGTACCAACCTTTTTCAGCGATGTCTGGCGAATCCACCACATACAATTCTTGGGCCAAAGTAGCGCTTGTGTATGCACCAACAACCAATAAAAGCAATAACCTCATTTGATTTCCTTTTATTTTTAAAAATTTAAGATATTTCATTCCATCACTTTTTTGTAGTTAAAAGAGCCACCCAAAATAAACAGAAAACAAAGGCTGATAAGTCCAAAGAGACTGCGTGATGATGTTTGGAATGATTTTCATTCAAGTATATCATTGACATACTAAAGAGTGGGTTTAAATAGAAGAGGTGTCCACGCGGTGGACATACAGATTTTTCCATTCCCACTAAAATAATGATTTTTTTGATATTTCACCAAAAAAATAGGGCAGTCATATCATTACAACCAAAGCGCTGAATTGTTTGGCCATTATTCAAAGCTTCTTACTTCAATTTAACATACAATTTTTTATCAAAATTGGTTGGTTAGAAACTAATAATTTTCTGGATATTTAATTTCACACTTTAATTGTAATTTACGTAGTTTAGTTGGAGAAAATTGCGTACTTTAGTTGGACATCCATAGTTGGATAAACAACCAAAGTGCGAAATTTCATGATTTTATAAGTTATTGATTTTATTGGATTTGCAATAATGCTTTTACAACTAAAGTACTGAACTATTTCACTTTTAATTTAAAACCAAGACCAGTTGAGTCTGTACAACTAAAGTGCTGAATTTTTTGACCATTTTTAGAGTCTAGTAAACTCAGGCCTTACCATATGTCATCTTTGTCATAGTTCTGTTTTTGGGGGAAAGGTCAGATGATTCAAGCCAATATTCACATCAGAACATATTCCATAGTGTGATGGGAGCTTTGGGTGCAAAGGGTGGGGCTTATATTGAAGCCTTTGATATATTTAAATAGTTTAATTTTAAAAGAACTAAAAAAGCTGACTTAAAAAATACCTGTAATTTTCGATTGTTTTTTTCTTGAAACACTCTCTCACTGTTATAGATGAAATATAGCAATGCAATTTATTATGGAAAATGATATTAAAAATACTAGTAAGCAAAGTTCCTCAAATAGCTTTAGGCTTTTGGGTTATTAAAATACTGGCAACTACCCTAGGTGAAACTGGCGGCGATGCTGTTTCGATGTCAATGAATCTTGGATACTTGGTTGGCACCATCATTTTTCTTATATTTTTTGTAGTAGTTGTTATTGCTCAAATCAAAGCAAAACAATTTCATGCGTTTTTATTTTGGGCTACCATCATTGCATCAACCCAAATTGGTACTACTATGGCAGGCCTTGCCACCCGTGATATTTGAGCTGGGTACTTGGGAGGGTCAATGTTTAGTTCAAGAACTTCGATTAAAAGTCCTATGCTGGACCCACTATAGTTGTTACCACAGATGTTACAATTAAAACGCCAGTACCTACTAAAGCTTCAATGCCTATTGAACGTTTAAGCTTATGATTGTTTTTTTCTTGCAGTAATTTGGGCACCAATACTAATTTGTGCCATGCTGCCAGTAATAACATACCAGTCACTAAAGTCAATTTAAATAGAATCAGCTGGCCATAACCGGTAGTAAATAAGTGTTCAAAGGAATCAATAAATTGGAACAACAAGATGACACCACAAACCAATAAAACCAGCACCATTCCAACTGCTACACGTCCGAACTCAAACATTAGATCTTTAACATCTGATGGGTTCAAAAAGTGATTAGATTTATAAAGCGGCCATAAAGATCCAATCCAAAGTGCCATCGCTGTGACATGCACACCAAGTATGAACTGTATTATCCAACCTGAGTTGACAGTATGGCCGGTCAGAACAAAACTGAATGTAATCATCAATACTGCAACTACACTGATTAAGCCCCAGCTGAAACTGAACTCTGAAATAGATTGTCGGTTTAATAAAAAAGCAATAAGAGCAAGAACATAACCTGTGGCCCTGATCCAGGATTGAGTGCCTATAGCTGATTGCCAAACAATGTTAATCATTAAACCATCAATTAAACCCTGCCAACCAGTATCGGAGAGTGTGGCAGCTTCAACTGGCAAATGTAGCAGAGCAAAAACCAACCCAACAGCAGCCCAAATTATTTGCCAACTTCTGATGGCTGTGAGGTAGTTAACTAGCTCAGTTGAGGATTTGTTTGATTTAAATGTAAGTAAGGTTTGAATGGTTAAACCACCAGCTAAAGCAGCCACAGATAAATAACTGACGAATTTAAATACGACCAAAACAATTGACCAATATGAATATTCCATGCTTTAAAAATCCCCGCCTTAGAAATTAATTATTAATCGTGGTTTTTGTTGTTGGCATGATCTTGATTTGGTTCTTTTTCTTCGTCAGTGTTTTTATCTGATTCACACTCACTGAGAGTAAAGTTTAATGTGTCTGACATTTTGTGACCATCAAGACCAAGAACAGTCCAAATAACCGTATATTCACCGGCTTTTAACTTTGGCAAAGTGTGATTAAATTGAGCAGAAGCATTGGCTGACGCTTTGAATTCAAGGTCAACATCTTCACCAGCAGCGTTTTGCAGCTGTAGTTTAACTAACCTCACTTCATTGCTGAATGTTAAGTTGAGCTGCTTAGGAGAGTTGTAAAGGACTTCACTAGCACTCGGACTCGAAGACTTTAAGCCAACGTGAGCTGGGGCTGTGAATGCCATAAACAAACTGGCAATGAATATTAGAATTCGTGTGTTTTTCATATTAGAAACCTCAAAGTATTATTGTGTTTAAAAGATAATGTTATTAAAACCAAAACCTGATGCCGGCGACAATTTTGGTGTCTCGGCTCTCGTTGCCTTGTAGCTTGGCAAGATCAGCAGTTTTACCATGTTGATTGACCCATTCGACACCCAAGTAAGGCGCGAACTGTCTACTGAATTCATACCTCATTCTAAAACCCAATGCTGAACTAGAAAGCCCGCTACCAAGATCATTTTGCAAGTCATCTTTTCCATATAGACTGAGCTCAGCACGGGGTTGAAAGATCAGCTTTTGAGTTATCAGCAGCTCATATTCAGCTTCAACTGTTAATGCTGTGTTGCCACCTTCACCCACATAGCCGGTCATATCAAGCTCAAACCAATAGGGCGCTAGTCCTTGTAGGCCAAAGGCCAGCCATTGGCGGTTCTTCCCTTCGTCATAAGTATCTAGGCGGACACCCAGTTGCGTGTCCCAAAAGGCTGTGATCGCATGGCCCCACAAAATATCCGTTTGGTTTTCCTCAAACTTTCCTTCAGTGATTTCACCTTCTGTTTTCACCACCAATCGGTCATAAGTGGTGCCATACCAACCCTGAAAATCATAAGTAATGGTATTGGTACTGTCATCAAACTCAAGACGATTTCCTAAGATGGCTGAAAAAGGGTGTTCATCGGCCAATTTGAGACGATTTTCTTTGGGTAATGCATAAGGACCTTCAGTTAAGGTGTAACCATTTGAATATGCATGGGGATCACGTGCATCAGCTGGTGCTTCACCACCTTGCATTTGCATCTGACCATGTTGCATGTCTGACATGTTTGAATCATTCCCAGACATGTCGTTGTGATTCATGCCTTCTTGTGTTGATATGTCTTTATTATTCATGTCTTCATGGTTCATGTTTTTATGGTCAACAGTTTCATCTTTCATGGTTCCATGTTTCAGAGTATGGTTTTCAGCTGGACCTGCAATGACTGGTTTTGTGGTGTCGGAAGCTTGATGATTGCTGTGCTGAACTTTTACCTTAGACCATGCAGTTTGTGTGCCCAATATCAGCAGCATAGATACCAACAAGGGATTGGTTTTGGGGGTTTTTAGCGATTTATTCATGATACGACCACCTCACGGAACATACCTGCATCCATATGGAACAACAGGTGGCAGTGCCAAGCCCATCGACCCACATCATGCGGTGTGGTTAAGAAGCTGATTCTCTGTGCAGGCTGCACCGGTATGGTGTGTCGACGCACTTGCACATGGCCTTGTTCATTTTCAAGATCACTCCACATACCATGTAGATGCATGGGATGGGTCATCATGGTGTCATTTTGCAAAATAACCCGAACCCTTTGATGGTGCTTCATATGCACCGGCGTGCTTTTACCAAATTCAAGTCCATCAATTGACCAGCTGTAGCGTTCCATGTTACCGGTTAAGTGCAATTCAATTTCAGCTTCAGGTGACTGCTGATTGACCACGCCATCAACAGAGTGTAAATCTGCCAAGGTCAGTACTTTTCTGCCGTTGTTACGTAAACCAACTCCAGGATCATCTAAATTGGTTCTGGGCATATCAACACGCATGTCAACAGATGGTCCATATTCTGTACTGGCATGTCGCACTTCACTGCTGGCTCGACTGAGTGGGTTTTGCCCCATGTTGTGTTGCTGGTGGTCCATAGACATACCACCATGCATTGAACTGCCATGTTTCATACCACTGTGATCCATTTCTGCACCGCTCATTTCTGTACCACCTATGGCCATCGCTGCACCAGCACCATGAGTCATATTACCCATCATATCTTTCATAGCCAACCACTCCACTGGGTCGGTTTCAGGTACGGGCGCTACAACTTCATGATTTATGGCTAAAGTGCCTCGTGCATAACCGCTGCGATCCATGCTTTGCGCAAATAGGGTATAAGCATCGCCTTTTGGCTCGATCAAAACGTCGTAAGTTTCACCAGGGCCAAAACGAAACTCATCAACCCACACTGGTTTCACATTTTGGCCATCGGCTTGAACCACCGACATTTGCAGCTCTGGTATGCGAACATCAAAGAACGTGTTGCTGGAGCCGTTGATAAAGCGCAATCGAACCCGTTCACCTGCTTTATATAAACCACGCCAATTGGTTGCCGGGTTACTGCCATTGAGTAAAAAGGTTAAAGTGGCATCAGATAAATCAGCCAGATCGGTTGGACTCATGCGCATTTGATTCCACATTTTTCGGCGACTCAACGCATTGTCTAAGCCTTTATTATTTACATCTTTTGCAAAATCTTGGATAGTAGGTTGGTTGTAATTGTAATAATCTCCTTGAACTTTCAGTTTAGTGAATACATCCATGGGCTTTTCATCGGTCCAATCAGACAACTGAACCACATATTCACGATCAGCCACTATAGTTTCAGTAGCTCGAGGTTCAATGATTAAGGCGCCATACATACCTGTCATTTCTTGAAAACCACTGTGAGAATGGTACCAATAAGTCCCACTTTGATGGAGCGTGAATTTATAAGTGAATGTTTCACCCGGCATGATGCCTTTGAAACTGAGTCCTGGAACACCATCCATTTGGTAAGGAAGAATAATGCCATGCCAGTGAATTGAACTTGGAACAGACAAACGATTGGTTACTTTGATGGTGACCTCATCTCCTTCACGCAAACGCAGCGTTGGAGCTGGTATAGATCTATTAATGGTTGTTGCCATGCGAGTGACACCTGTAAAATTAACTGGTGACTCTGCAATTTCAAGTTCAATCACTTCACCGCTAAGCTCAGGAGCAGCTCCAGTCAACGTCCCTAATTCAGCTGCCATAGCTGCATTCAAGAATTTTGGTGTGGCAGCTAAAACGCCACCAGCTACCAATCCTTGAACGAACCTCCGACGCTTAAGCATCGCAGGGAAATAGTGGTTGTAATTACTCATCACACATCCAAATAAACAAAAACACCATTATACAACTTGCATGGTGTCCTGTAGATGACTCAAAGATGACAACTTTGTAATCTGTTTATCATCTTGTTGTTGGCGCTTATGCGATAGAATTGTTCATACTGGTGTTTTAATTGGGTTAGAAGTGCGTTTATTGATTGTCGAAGATGAAGTGAAAACAGGTGACTATTTAAAACAAGGTTTGTCTGAAGCTGGTTTCATGGTCTCACTGGTCAGAAATGGCTTGGATGGACATCATCTGGCCATGACTGAAGCCTTTGATCTCATCTTGTTGGATGTCATGTTGCCAGACATTTCAGGTTGGCGCATTGTCAAAGCGTTGCGTGATGCCAATAATTCAACACCTATATTGTTTTTGTCAGCACGTGACAGTGTAGAGGATCGGGTCAAAGGCCTTGAGTTAGGTGCTGATGATTATTTAATCAAACCTTTTGCATTTTCAGAAGTTCTGGCTCGAGTCAGAACACTGTTGCGACGTGGAGATGCCAGTGTTGATATGGGTCAGATTGTTGTGGCGGATTTACAACTGGATAATCGCAAAAGAAAAGTCATCAGGGCAGGGCGTCGTATTGCATTGAGTAATCAAGAATTTAATTTGCTTGAGCTACTGATGCGCAGAGTGGGTGAGGTTTTACCACGCTCACTGATTGCATCTGAAGTGTGGGACATGAATTTTGACAGTGATACCAATGTCATCGATGTCGCCATCAGGCGGTTGCGTATGAAAATTGATGATGACTTTCCAAATAAATTGATACATACCGTCAGAGGAATGGGCTACAAATTAGAAGCAGATGATGTTGAGTAAAGGCATACAATTCCGCCCTGTTTCCATCACTTGGAGGGTACTATTGTTTGTGGCGTTAACTGTCACAATTTGCTTGAGCTTGATGGCAAGTTTGTTAAATAGTTCGATCAACCACCACTTCTTGCAACAGGACGCTGGCGAACTTGAAGTGATGACACATGCCATTGAACACCACCTTCAAGGCAACTTTATCAATAATGGTGAGCTGGCGGTCGAATTAGAAAAAGCAGTTTCAGGTCATCATGGTGTTTATTATCAAGTTCATACAATTGATGGTGCCAATGTTTACAGCAACTCTCAATATGATTTCTCAACTTCAGCAGCATCGGCTCAAATGGCTGATAAATTTGAGATTGATAACATCCAGTTGTGGGAATTAGGTGGTAAAACATTTCGTGGGTTGGTTACTGGTGTCGAAGCATCCGGTGTGGGATATAAAGTCACTACAGCCATAGACATGGGGTTTCATTTAAATTTCCTTGAAGAGTTTAAATACAGCTTATGGACTATCATGATTGGCTCTTGTTTATTGACTTTACTTGCTGCTTGGTTAGCTATTTATCAAGGGCTAAGACCTTTGCGTGGATTAAGCCATGATGTTGAAGACATTCAAACCAATAAAATGAATATCAGACTTGATACTGCCAAAGTGCCAAAAGAGTTGATTAACTTGGTTCAATCCTTCAATCAAATGTTAGACAGGTTAGAAGAAGGTTTTTCAAGATTGGCTCACTTTTCAACTGATTTAGCACATGAACTCAGAACGCCTCTGACCAACATCATCACCCAAACTCAAGTCAGTTTATCCAGGCCCAGAGAAAGTGATAAATACCAAGAAATGTTGTTTTCTAATTTAGAAGAACTCGAGCAATTAAGTAAAATGGTCAATGACATGCTTGGAATCGCCAAAGCAAGTAATGGTTTAATTAAACCTAAAAAACGGCTATTAAACACCACCTCTGAAATACAAGCCTTATTTGATTTTTTTGATGCATTTGCAGATGAAGCCGATATTGATTTACAAGCCACTGGGTCGACACTGGAGATATATTGTGATCAATTACACCTGCGTCAATCTTTATCAAACTTACTTTCAAACGCCATCAGGCATGCGCCCAAAGGTTCATCAGTCACAATAGACTGTCATGAATCAGTTGCAAAAACGGGCAATATTTCAGTAATAAATTCAGGACAACCCATTCCAGAAGCTTCTCTGCCCTTTGTATTTGACCGATTTTATCGAGTGGATAAATCCAGAAAAAAACACAACAAGGGCACTGGACTTGGATTGGGGCTGGCCATAGCCAAAGCAATGGTTGAAGCCAATGGTGGCCGATTAAGTGTAACTTCTGATCAATACAAAACCCAATTTACCATCAACATACCATTGGCAGTCAAAGACTGACCTGTGTGTTATTTTTATTAACAATTTAACCAAAACATATTAAAGGAGACAATCAATGCTAAATGCCATCGATACAAAGTTGATTTCAAAAAAGAGTATTTTTTTACTCATGGCGTTATCAGTTGTATTTTTCATAACAGCATGCAGTGCCTCAGACTCTGACAAAACCAAAGATAACAATCACATGGCTGAATTAAACGTATTCAAAAGCCCAACTTGTGGTTGTTGCAGCAAATGGATGGATCACATGAATGACAGTGGTTTTTTAACGACGTCAAATGACTCACAGACACTTTCTTTGATCAAAGATAAATATGGTGTACCTAAGAACCACAGGTCTTGTCATACCGGTGTTACTGAAGATGGGGTTGTTTTTGAGGGTCATATTCCCGCCAAATACATTGAACAATTCCTCAATCAAAAACCAGAAGGTCAATTAGGCTTGGTGGTGCCAGGAATGCCTGTAGGAAGTCCAGGAATGGAGTATCAAGATAAGTTTAACCCGTATACCATCATGGCATTCGATAAGAACGGTACTCTAACTCCTTTCGCGGAGGTCTTATCCTATGAGCAACAGTTCGAATCAACTTCAAATGAATGATACTTGTTGTTTCGTTTTTAATAATGGGCGGCAATGACTGTATTTGTTTATTGCCCTGATACGTAATCTAAAAATTTAATTTAACCCGAGGAAAATATATGAAAATCACATTTTATAAATCGCTTTTTATCACCTTGTTAATCATGCAATCAGTATCAGCATTCAGTCACAGTAACAAAAATGAAGAACCTAAAAATCCAATGTTTTCAGGCCTCGACTCGGACGCTGCAAAAGTTGTTACACAATTTCGCGAAGCTTTAAAGGCAGGAAACGCTGAAATTGTCAATTCAGTATTGAGTAAAGATGTGCTGATATATGAATCTGGAAATGCTGAAAGGTCATCACTTCAGTATGTCTCAGGTCACATGCTGGCAGACATGAAATATTTAGCATCTATTGATTCTGAACTCATTGAGCATCAAGTCAAAATAAGTGGCGATGTGGCCATTTCAACTTCTCAGTCAAAACATATCCGTACTGAAGATGGCAAAACCACAGAGCGTATTTCTATGGAGACAATTGTCGTTTCAAAAGTTAAAGGTCAATGGTTGATAACTCATATTCACTGGTCATAAAACAAAGAGGAAAAAATCATGTTAAACAAAATAATTTCATTACTGCTTTTATTCATCAATTCGCTGGCCTTAGCCAGTGATGATGACCTGGCAATTAAAACCATCATCAATGACATCAAAATAGGTTGGGAGACCGGCAGTGGAGAACCATTCAGAAAAAACTTCTTGGATTTTGATGGGGCCAGATACTTTGAATCTGGTGGACAGAATGAAGGGCTTGATGACCTCATCAATCATCATGTAGAGCCTGAGAAAGATGCCTTAACTTTTTTATCACTGGAATTCTCAGGTATTGAAATTAACTATGAGAAAGATTTCGCTTGGGCTGTAGCTAACACACGTGTCAAAGGTGAGGTCAGAAAAAGTGAGAAAAAATTTGATAAAGCGGGTTATCAAACATTTCTATTCAGAAAAATAGATGACCAATGGAAAGTGGTACATACGCATTCATCATCACGAGATTACAACCCTGAAAAGCATTCACACTAATTATTTCAACATCAGGTATTGACCTATGTGTTACACACAGGAGTATGCTTCAATTATTTGTGAAGAGAGCTATGAAAGTAAGTGAGTTGGCGAAATCTTTGAACACAACTGCTGAGACTGTCCGTCATTATACGCGGATAGGTTTTTTAAACCCATCAGTAAATAAATTCAATGGTTATAAAAATTATGGTGAGAAGGAACAACACAGGTTGTCATTTATTTTAAGCGCCAGACAGCTTGGTTTCACGGTCAAAGACATTGGGTTGATTCTCAACAAATCAGACAATGGCAAAACACCTTGTCCCATCGTTAGAGAAATCATTGAACATCGATTAAAGGAATCAAACATCCTGTTTGAAAAAGCATTGGCTTTGAAAACAAAAATGGAGACTGCCATGAATAAGTGGGAGAAAGTACCAGACCAAGCACCTTCAGGGGCAATGATTTGTCATTTAATTGAGAACTTTGATGAATAAAGATAAAACAAATATACCGGAGGGTAATTCCATGAAAGACCCAGTATGTGGCATGCAAGTAACTGAACATTCAGATTTTCATTTTATTTATGATAGTGAAGCTCATTATTTCTGTAGTGAGCATTGTTTAAATAAGTTTAAGGAAACGCCTGAAAAATACCTTAAAAAAGATTGTTGCGGTCATTGTGATACGCCAACGGACAGACAATCTGAAAATGAATCAAAACCAGGGGCAATATACATGTGCCCGATGCATCCTGAGGTGGAACAGGTTGGGCCTGGTAGTTGTCCTAAATGTGGTATGGCATTAGAAGCAAAAGAAGTTTCATTGCCAGTCACTGAAACTAAATATACCTGCCCCATGCACCCGAAAATAATTCAGGATGAGCCAGGAGATTGTCCAATTTGTGGTATGTCACTTGAACCGACTGTCATATCACTAGAGGAAGATGACCATGAATTGGTGGACATGAGTCGCCGATTTAAAATCAGCACAGCGCTGGCTATTCCAGTCTTTTTTCTGGCTATGGTGGGTGATTTTTTACCGCAGTTAATGCCTGAATGGTTAACCCCTAGAGTTTCACAATGGATACAGTTTGCCTTGGCCACGCCTGTGGTTTGGTGGGGAGGTTGGCCATTTTTCACCAAGGCCATTGCTTCAGTAAAAAACAAAAGTCTCAATATGTTTTCTTTGATTGGACTGGGTGTTTCAGTTGCATGGCTATACAGTGTAGTGGCGTTATTGGTTCCAACCCAATTCCCACAAACCATGCAACACAATGGTTTAGTAATGGTATATTTCGAAGCTGCAGCCGTTATTACGGCTCTGGTACTACTGGGTCAAGTTCTTGAGCTCAGGGCACGTTCACAAACCAATACTGCGATTAAACTCTTACTTAGTCTGGCGCCCAATACCGCTAGGGTCATCAATGAAAAAGGTGAGGAAGTAGACACTCCCCTTGATCAAGTTAAAGTGGGTGATCACTTGCGCATCAGACCTGGTGAGAAAATACCTGTTGATGGACAAGTAATATCTGGTTCCAGTTCAGTAGATGAATCAATGGTTACAGGCGAACCCATGCCAGTCAGTAAAAATGCCGGCGATCGCTTGATTGGAGCCACCGTGAATAGTTTAAGTTCGATGGTGATGAGGGCTGAAAAAATTGGGGCTGACACATTGCTTTCTCAAATCGTTAAAATGGTATCAGAGGCTCAAAGGTCACGTGCACCAATTCAAAAGATGGCCGATACGGTTGCTGGATATTTTGTGCCGATTGTCATCTTCATCGCTATAGCCGCTTTTGCTGCATGGTATGCCATTGGTCCAGAACCTAAACTGGCTCATGCCACCATAAATTTTGTGGCTGTGCTGATCATTGCTTGTCCATGTGCCTTGGGTCTTGCAACACCCATATCAATCATGGTTGGTACGGGCAGGGGTGCTCTGGAGGGCGTACTGATAAAAAATGCCGAGTCTTTAGAGATATTGGAAAAAGTGGATACTTTGGTGGTTGATAAAACCGGTACTTTAACCATGGGTAAACCCAAACTCTTCAGAATATTGGCCAATGAAGGTTTCACAGAAGATGAAGTACTGACGTTGGTTGGATCTGTTGAAGTTCAAAGTGAACACCCATTGGCAGAGGCTATAGTAGAAGGTGCCAAAGATAAAAATATTAAATTTGTTGACGTTGAAAATTTCACATCAGTCACTGGAAAAGGCGTTTCAGCGGAAGTTAATGGCAAGAAGCTGGCACTTGGAAACAGTAAAATGATGCAACAAGCCAATACCGAAATCACAGCATTCTTCAAACAAGCAGATGAACTTCGAGCAGAAGGACAAACGGTGATGTTGTTTTCTGTAGATCAACAACCGGCTGGCCTGATTATAGTTGCAGATCCTATCAAAGAAACAACGCCTGAAGCTATTAAGATGTTGCATAAGCTAGGTATTGAAATTGTTATGCTAACTGGTGATAACGCGACCACTGCTCAAGCTGTGGCAGATCAATTATCAATTGATCGAGTAGAGGCTGATGTATTGCCTGATCAAAAAGCAAAAATAATCAAAGAACTCCAAGCCCAAGGCAAGGTGGTTGCCATGGCTGGTGATGGCATCAATGATGCGCCCGCATTGGCTCAAGCTCAAGTGGGTATAGCCATGGGCACAGGAACTGATGTGGCCATAGAAAGTGCTGGTGTGACTCTGGTTAAAGGTGACCTAACAGGTATAGTCAAAGCCATTAAACTCAGTCGTGGAACCATGAAGAACATCAGACAAAACCTGTTTTTTGCCTTTTTCTATAACGCGCTCGGAGTTCCGGTAGCTGCAGGGGTTTTATACCCATTTTTCGGCCTCTTGTTGTCACCAATGATTGCTGCGGCAGCCATGAGTTTTAGTTCAGTATCAGTCATCTTTAATGCACTGAGATTAAAGAAAATAAACTTAAATACAAGTCTTTAATTTATTTGGAAAAACTATAAAATACAGTAAATTTCTATTAATGATATTAACCTCGACTTTTATCATGTACCTAGCTATGTACTTGAAAAATTATGCGATAGACATGAGATTAATATCGGATGGAAGGAAAGAGGGTCAATGCATCAACTGCGATGCACCTTGCTTATTCACCATCATTTGAGTTTCTGCCTTTGGTATTAACAAATGACTATATTTCCGAATAAATATTAAGAAAAAATCTACCCATCAAATAATGCATCAATAATCGGACAATCATCTATGGTGTAGCTTCCACCTTTGCATTGTACAATCATGGTGTTTAAGGCGTTTTGTAGCTCTTTCAATTCATCTATTTTTCCCTGAACATTACGAAATTGAACCATTGCCATAGCTTTAACTTCACCACAATAGTGATTTGGCTCATCAATGAAGCGTAATAACTCCCGAACCTGATCAAGGGAAAAACCCAGATTGCGACATTTACGAACAAAATTCATACGTTTCACATCACTCAGTGAATAAATCCTGTGTCCACCTTGAGTTCTTGGTGGTTCGGGCATGACTTTGATTTTTTCATAGTAGTGTATGGTTTCAACCTTACATCCAGTCTCTTTTGCCATTTCTCCAATTGAATAATTTTTATTTACCATGTTTTGCTTGAAACTGTAGTTACTAGAGGTTTTATAATGCACCTATATTATGAATTTAACAAGCAAAAGTATGACCAAAATAAAAAAGTGTTCAAAATTAACATGTCCCACATGTAAATACTCAAAAATTTCAACAATGCCGACTGATGCTTGTCAGTGGTTTTATGAATGCCCACAGTGCCATATTATCTTGGAACCATTAAAAGGCGATTGTTGTGTGTATTGCTCCTATGGGACTGTGCCTTGTCCACCAATTCAAAAAGGAGACTCATGCCAATCCGTGGGTGAATGTTGTGGATAAATCATGGTTGAGGTGGGTAACATTATTTACTGCCAGTAGCACACTGCTGTGCTGTGCTATACCAATACTATTGGTATCACTTGGCCTGGGCACAGTCGTGGCAAGCATGAATTTTAATATTCCAGGATTATTTTGGTTGGCTCAAAATAAATTCATATCACTGGCTATATCAGGTCTATTATTGACTTTCCTGGCATGGATGATATGGCGTCCCAATCAATCATGCCCTAATGATATCGAATTAGCAAATTACTGTGAGTCCAGTAAAGAATGGAATAAACGCATCTTTTTGCTCAGTGTAATCATTTGGGTTATAGGTGTATTTTTTAGTTATATTTTATTACCTTTAAGAAAAATTTTAGGAGTTTAACCAATGAAAATTTTAATCACTTTATTCGCATTTACTTTGTCTGGTCTGACTTATTCAAGAACACTAGAGGTTGAAGTACATGGCATGACTTGTGCCTTTTGTGTTGAAAGTTTAGAGAAAAAATTCAATCAGTTTGATACAGTCTCAAAAATTGAAGTGAGCTTGAAAAACAATAAGATAAGACTAGAAACCAACCCAACTGAACCATCTTTTAAAGTGATAAAACAAACCATTTTAGATGCTGGCTTTACGCCCATTACTATCACGGTTATTGATACTGAATAAATTCAAAGTGAAAACCAAATCAATTACTTTAATAAGCTGTTTGTTAATTTCCCAACAGTTAAGTGGAATGGGGCTGCGATCTTTTGTTGCACTTCCCGTGGATAAAGGGGGAACCGTATTGAGGTTTCTCATGGACTATAACTTTGATACCAATACCAATGTGTTAAACACCAGTGCAGCTTATGGTTTGTCTGGAACTCAAACTTTGTTGTTTGGTTTTCCTTTTAGGTTATCACCAAGTGGAGACAATCGCTTGAATGATTTTTCGGCGTTATATCGTCATACACTGGTGCAAACTGATACAGCAGCTGGAACCAATCGATTTGCATTTTTGGGAGGCTTTATTATTCCAACTGATTTTGATCGTGATGGTGGGGCACAAGCAGGTTTTGTATTCACCCATTTTAGAGGTAAGCATGAGCTTGACATTGATGCACTGTATCAAAAAGGTTTTGGCAATAGGGCAGAAAGTGGCCGTTTTGATATCTCATGGCAATATCGTATCAAACCGAAGGCATTTCCTGAGTGGGGTTTGTATAATGAAGTCTATTCGGTTCTCGAAATTAACGGACGTTGGAAACAAGGGCAAACCATGAGTCAACAAATAACTGCAGGAATGACTTGGGTTAATCCAAAATGGGTAATTGAGGGTGGTATTGTTAAAGAAATAAACAATCAAGAGGACACCCATTTAGTTCTTAGTACACGATTCCATTTTTAATCTTATCTTTTATTTTACGCTTGGGTCGGTAATACCCCCATTTTTAACTGATGCAAAAATCAGAATTCATGCGGCCATTAAGGGAGGTCGCCCACCGTTTGCTTTGTGTGGCCTTTCATGATTATTAAACCAAAGCCACTTTGTTGCATAGTTTTGTACTTGCTCCAGTGAATCAAACAGGTGCTTACTGACCCAACTGAACCTGATTGTTCGATTATGACGTTCGATATAAGCATTTTGTTGTGTCCGAAAGAATGGTTTTTGGAATGGTAGAAAAAGTCAAAGATGGAACAATTGGGGAATATAAATATGACCCAGAAACCGCCAAATTATTAAAGGTTAATGTTAATGGGTAATGAGAGGCTTAAAGAATCAAGTTTGCTTAAATTTCACATTTCAAATTAAACGAGTAAAAACGTATATTTTCCTGTGGATGTTAAATTTCACACTTTAATTGTAAATTGCGTACTTTAGTTGGAGGAAATTGCGTACTTTGGTTGGACATCCAAAATGGAGGAATAGTCCATTTCTTACACATTACTGATATGCGTATAATATATATTATGTTAAATAATATATTAATGTGTTAAAGATTAATGTATGTTGGCTGATGGCCTTTTAATCCTACTTTAATGTAATTGGAGCATGTTAACTTATTGTTATTACTTACTTATCTTATTCAATTTTCATCTTTAATAGCTCTTTGATAGGAGTTGAAAATGAACTTGATGCTTGATGGTCAAAGTCAAATACCCCATGCATGTTGATGTGCTTCCACGAAATAACAGATCCATTGCTCATTGCTTTAACAGCAAGTCTTTTCTCATCGCCAGATTCAAGACTGTAGTAATAATCAGATAAAAAAAGATAATTCCATAAAATTATAGCATTTTTTATCAGCCTGGTAGATTCAACCACTTTCTGCATTTCATCAGGAGTGCCGACGTAGAGTTTACCTTTACGTGCAAAAAAAACTGCTTCAGATAATTTTTGGCCTAACTCAACTCTATTCAATTGCTTTTGAATAGCTTTTCTCAGAGATTCGTCATTAATATACTCAAGGATAAATTTTGATTTTAATAATCGTCCAAATTCTTTCATTGCTTTGTAAATTTCATTATCTTTTTTACTAGATGCCAAAATCTTAAACATTTGGGAAGCTGAACAATACCCCAGCTTAATTGTTGCCATTAATCTGAGCAAAGAATCCCAATTTTTAAGTATTAACTTCTTGTTAATTGATGTCTTAGGTGCAATAGGGCTGTCATTATTCTTTCGAAGAGTTTTTGATTCATATCCATAAATTGTTTGCTCATGAACATTCTTAATTCGAGGAGCAAATGAAACATTTAAGAAATGTAATCCAGCAAAAATTGCTTCAGTGTAACCATGTGTATCAGTTGAATGCTTATGCTCAATTTTACCGTCTCGGAATAAGGATGATTTAGCCTTGACCAGGCTGTCTAACATGTATGCGGCTTCCCGATCTGTTGAGGCCAGAACATTAACATGATAAAACCTTTGTTGTTGATCAACTCCAGCATTTACACCTACACCTTGTTCTCGTCCATAGTACTTAAAAGAGTGATTTGCGAGAATTGAATTTACGGCAACTACAATTTTCTTTCCATCGCTGCTGGTGTGTATGAAATCTTCTTGATTATATATAGTAGGAATTGATAACTTATTAATGAATTCATTTAGGATATCGTTGCACTTTTGAATATTTTCGACTGTAAAATATAGCCTTTCAGTATCTCGTAAATTTTTACGACTAATTCCTTTAGCTGATCGAGACATGTTATGGTGTCCATGATTATTACCGATGCTCATCAATGTGGCGATAGTCAATTTCTTATCCATTGCCTCTTTGGAGCCTTTTTTTAAATAATGTCTGAAAGCACTTGTAAAGTCAGTATATTGATCGATTTCAGCAAGTAAATCGTACAAAAGTATAAACTGATTGTTGCTCAAAAGATTAGGAATAAATTTTGAGGAGTCAAAATCAGCTGGTATTTTCATAAGTCTCCAGTAACCGCTTGAATTTACCTTCAAATATTTATTATCACCAGCTAAATATTTATCGTTGACCTTTTCATAAGTTTTAGTTAAATCAGTTCCGATCTTATCCAGAATACTTTTTCCATTTGAAAATTTATCCAGTCCAAGTGCGCTCAATAGCTCTGTTTTTTTTAACTTCCAATCATCATCTGAAATCATGTATGAAGTAACATTTCTATGACGGTATGTATGCGCAAGTGTTAAATCTTGGTTTTTAATTGCATTAGCAATATGAATAAACAGTAAGATTTTAAATTTTGAAATTTTATAGTAATCGTCAATTCTTTCCAGTAATTGTCTCTCAGTTGTAGTTAAAAAGCTTATTTCTTCAATCATTTTATCTTTCTTATCTTGGAACAGCTTAATCGCATTCAGCAGATGTTGATTATTAGAATCATCATCAAAAATTAGTGTTTGTATAAAAGGAGACAGGGCTTTTTGAATTGTTTCTGACCTAGAAAAGAGAAGATCATAAAAATCAAGATCTTTAATCGAATCAGCTAAATCTTCCATTAATTTTGATGCGTTTTCATCATATTCATCATCTTTTGAAATTAATATACTTTCAACTATATTTCGGACTTTGCCATTCTGTTCACTATCAGTTAAACAGTTGTCTTTGAGAATCCTGTCAACTAATTTGAAAGCAGCTTTCAAGTCGATGAATGATTGTGTCATCGATAAGCTTGACTCATGAATAAATGATTCATTTTGAATTTTTATTTCACGTTGATGTTTTCTTCCATGATTTATTTCTTTTTTGAGCCTTTTTACAGTGGCCATAAGTGCATAATCTTGTCTTAAATAAAACTGATCATTTATAAAGGCAGTTAACCTTAGGAATAGCATGGTTTTATTTTTTAGTTGTTTTATTTGAGATATATCTGATCTGTATATCCAGTCTGCAAAGTGTTTAATAGCTTCTGGACTTAAATTAATTTCGTCAATAAGTGGTTTCAATTCGAGAAATGTATCTTTAAATATATTAAGAATTCTTGCGTTATAGTTTAATATTTTTTGACCTTCCCCCTGGTTGATCATTCTGAGTTCTGTGAATTTGGTAACCACTTCTGGATTTTTTAATAATCCAGATAATGTTCTTTTTTGGGAAGTTGTTATATTTTGATCAAGTCTTTCCATTATTAAAGTCTCATACTTCAAATATGAATCATTGACTAATGACTCGAGTTTTTGATAACTGGGTATTTCAATTCTATTTTCCCAACAAAAGTCAGAAACTTCAAAGAAAGTATCTTCTTTAGATTTTTGTTTATCGACCTGGAGTAGGGCATGTGCTCGAGCTTTATTTTCAGATTCTTTATCAAAACCAATCCAACCAAATTCTTCAAGAATTTTTTTTCTGTGGTTTAAAGCTGTCCTATAGCTATATTTATTCAAATTTACGGATTTTTCTAACCCAAGATACTTTTCAATGTATTTCTTATCTTTGGGCCTTGATGACAAATCAGCTACTTCGAAAAAAGTTCCTTTAGCACCGAAATAACCTCTTTGAAGAATAAATCCCACTTTATTTTCATTTGTTTTGAAGTCTTTTATTAATTTACGAGTTTCAGAATCAATTAAAAAGAGAACTGAGCGTTCGTTGGCATTAAATTTGGGCAATTCTCTGAATTGACGTTCTTTAGATTTTTTTAGAATTTTATTGCTCGTCATGATATTATTAGTAATTATGAAAGAGGTTTTGAACTGATTTCATGAAAAAAGTGTTCATTTTTTTCAACTTTTTGAAACTCTATTTCTAGCTATAGCTAGCTTTAGTAGGGCAAAAATTGTAGTGTACACTACAATTTTCAAAAAATTTCAATCTTCAATATTTTCACAATTTACTCTTTTTTTTGTTGTGTACACAACAATTACGAATATTTTTTTTCAGTATTTATAGTGTACAATACAAATTCATTTGTAAATCCAATGTCAATGTGGAACCTACATCAGAACTATATGAATCACTTCAGATTGCCTATGAGCATTTTAATCATAGGCTTTTTGAGGGGAAATTAGTAAAAGTGATTTTTACAGTTCAGAGAAAAGCGGGTGTTATGGGATACTTTGCACCCGAAAGATGGGGTAACCTTAATGGAAAAAAGTGTCATGAAATTGCCATAAATCCATCATATATCGCCAATGCCCGATTGATAGAAGTGATGCAAACATTAGTTCACGAAATGGTTCACTGCTGGCAATATTGTTATGGTAATCCTGGAAGAAAATATTACCACAACAAGCAGTGGGCTAATAAGATGATGGATGTTGGGCTCATGCCATCCTCAACTGGACGACCTGGCGGAAATATAACAGGACAACAAATGAGTGACTACATAATCGAAGGAGGGGATTTTCTCAAAGCATTTAAGGTATTAGAAAACAAGAAACGTTTTCAGTTAAGTTGGATAGATTTAAAGTCACTCCCCAGGCTTTATGATCCAATCATAGCAAATCCAAATCAAACCAAGCCTGCCGCTTTGGAAATTCAAATGATTAAAAGTCAGAATCCAGAACTTGAAGATGTTAAAGATTCATATCTACTTCAGCACCAATTACCCTCCGATGAAAACACTTTTTCAGAATTGATCCCCGAAGACTATTTTATTGCTCAAGAATCAAGAAGAAATACGAGAAGCAAATATATATGTCCTGGCTGTGATTCAAAAGTATATGGTCGAGCCAACTTAAATATTAGGTGTGAAGACTGTGATGAAATTTTTATTCAGCCATAGAATATGTTTTATATTCATAAGGATCAGCCGACAAAGCTTAATAATAATGTGTATATAGTTTTGTTTGACACTGGTCTATTTGTAATGGAGCAATCTTCCTATGAACTTGAAATCAGCAACTATGTAATCTCTATTACTGCAAAAATTACATCACTTCCCTTGTTTAATAGAAAGTTCAAATTAAAATTTTTATATCACATGGTGCTGGTGGGGTACAGTGATATAATGGTTTATAGAAAACCAAATCTCAATTTACGTTGTGATGACAGCAACATCTCATTTGATGGGTATTAGCTTTTGGTAAACTTTTGTTGTGTAATATTCATTGGAACAATTGTGACATCCACATTTGAATAGTAACTTTTGGTAGCCAGTAAAGCTCCATGACAGTTTGCATGAACACCTAAAGCCACTTGATTGTGAGCTAATGGCAATCTATCACAATTACGATCTAAGTTATGAACGAGTGTCCTTTTAAATTGACCAATGTCAAAAATATTGATAATCATTTGCGATAATAATTGAACTTTAATGAAGTTTAGGTATCATATACTCACCATGATGAAAACGTTTAATAAGTCAAATAAAAATCTTCAAGGCCTTTCAATGGCACTTTTGATGCTGTTCTCTATGGGACAGGCTTTGGCATTTTTTAAATCATGTGAAATGAATTCTTCAGATCACAGTACTCATCAGACCCAACAAGCAGAAAACATAAATACAGATTTAGATACCAACCATGATTCCATGTCTGAAAGTTCAATGAGTGAATCACAAAGCATGAATGATTGTTGTGACGATCATTGTATTTGCCCTCAAGGTTCTTGTTCTTCTATAAGTTTAATTTCTGTTATACCAAGTACTCAATTTCTAGATATAGACTCTCATTCTGGGTTGGCATCTGCAAATAGTCTTAGTCTAAATAAAATCTCCAACTCCTTATACCGTCCTCCTATCGCCTGCTAATACAGGATAGTTGCGTCTTAAAAAAGCCGTAATATCCCTCGGAATGTATTGGTCAGGGGTAATTGCCCCTATTGTCTAAATATGTCGTTCTTCAATTAAGAATTTCGACGCCAATTAGCTAATTTAAATAAGTTAATTGGATACCCATAGGGGGTAACATGAAAACTAAAAATATAACTATTCAACTGATATTGTTGTCAGTTGTTCTATTCATTTCTGGCTGTAATGCATCAGAAGTAACAGCAAATACAGAAAATACAAATCTAGGCCCTGAGCTAAAGGTTTATAAGTCTCCCACTTGTGGATGTTGTGGGAAATGGATAGATCACATGAATGAAAGTGGTTTCAATGCTTTACATAAGAACACCAAATCGCTCTCGTTCATCAAAGACAGTTATGATGTTCCAAAAAACTACCGATCTTGTCATACCGCGGTATCAAAAGAAGGTTTCATCTTCGAAGGTCACATTCCTGCTAAATTCATCACACAATTTTTGAATGATGCACCTGAGGGAAAGCTTGGTTTGGTTGTGCCAGGAATGCCTGTAGGCAGTCCAGGGATGGAATATCAAGAAAAGTTTAACCCTTACACAATTATGGCTTTTGATAAGGAGGGGAACTTAACCCCTTTTGCAGAAGTTTTAACTTATCAGGAGCAGTTTTGATGAATTGCTCAAAGTCTCTAGCTAGTACACATTTATTACTTTTGATTTTAGTATTTGCGTTCAGTTCGAGCCGCGCAAATGAAATATTGTCAGGCCCCCAGAATTCAGATGTTTTGAGCAGATCATTACATATGCCTGTAAGAAATCATGAATTCATAAGTAATCTCAATTTCTCAGCGTCAATTAATGTTCTGGATTGCAATGATAGAACATGCACTAAACAAAATTTATTCAGGGGTAATGAAGTGAATAGCAATGTCAATAAGAGCCGACGAAACCTGCTGCTTAGTACAGGAGCCATAGGTGTTATAGGAGCAGGATTTGTAGCTGTTCCATTTTTGAAATCTTGGCTCCCGTCAGAGCGCGCAAAAGCTTTTGGTGGTCCCGTTAAAGCAAATATTTCTAAACTAGAGGCTGGTCAAATGATCAGTATTCAATGGCGAGGCCAGCCTGTTTTCATAGTCAATAGAACTGATGAACAAACTGAGGTTTTGAATTCATTGACTAAGCGTTTGAAAGACCCATCATCTGGCTCAAGCATTCAACCAAAATATATAAATAATATCTTTCGAGCCAGAAAAGACAACATGTTCGTAGTTATTGGGGTTTGCACTCATTTGGGGTGTGTTCCTAAATATTATCCCGAATTAGTTTCACAACAGTTTGATAAGGAATGGAAAGGTGGTTTTTTCTGTCCATGCCATAACTCGAGATTTGATATTTCCGGTCGAGTATTCAATGGTTCTCCTGCTAGCCGTAACTTAGATATTCCTCCGCATATGTATTTGGATGAACACACCATTGAGATTGGTAACGATGAGGAGCAAGCATAATGAGCAAATTCGCAAAGTCAAATTTTGATAAACACACTCCTGTTGCTGTTATTTATAGCTTTTCTAAGAAGCAACTATTTACTCAGTTGTTTATAGCAATCACTATTTCTGTGCTTTTGACAACAAATTCAGCCAAAGCCTCTGGAATGGAATCAGGTGCACCTCTTTCACTAAATCAAGCGATTCAATTGGGATTGCAAAATGATCCTTGGTTAAAAGGTAATGAGCACTCTCAAACAAAAGTTGAGTCAATGGCAATTTCTGCTGGGCAATTGCCCGACCCCAAGGTTTCATTAGGACTCGCAAACATCGGTGCTGATAGTTTTGATTTTGGCCAGGAACCCATGACTCAACTCAAAGTGGGTGTGTCCCAAATGATTCCAAGAGGCAAAAGCCTTTCTTTAAGTCGTGAAAAACTTAATACATTTGCTAAACAGTATCCCTACCAACGTGAAGATAGAAAAGCTCAGCTTGCTGTAAAGATCAGCCAACTATGGCTCAGTGCTTACCAAGAGCAAGAAAGTATTCGGTTAATTGAAAAAGACAGATCTTTATTTGAGCACCTTGTAGATGTTGCCGAGGCCAGTTACTCATCTGTCAAAGGTAAAACTCGACAACAAGATTTAATCAGGGCCCAACTTGAACTCACCCGGCTTGAGGACAGGTTGACCATGTTAAATCAAAATTTGGAAGCAAACCTCAAACAACTTAGTGAATTTATCAGCAACTATTATGTTGATCAATATACTGAGAATTACGCTGATGTGAGCGTTAGCGATATTTACCTTTCAAATAAACTGCCCTCTATTGAATTACATTACAAAGATTTATATACGAAAAATTCAGATAACGATACAGGTAAGCTATTTGAATTGTTTATGAAACACCCTGCAGTGAATGCTTTAAGTATGAGAATTAAGGCTGAAGAATTGGGTGTTGAACTGGCCGAACAGAAGTACAAGCCTGCTTGGGGTTTAAGCACCAGTTATGGTTACCGAGCCGATGGTGATAACAACATGTCTCGAGCTGACTTATTTTCTGTTGGTGTAACTTTTGATTTACCCATTTTTACAAAAAATCGACAAGATCAAGATTTAAAAGCAGCAGTCTCTTCATTAGATTCTATCGAAACACAAAAATGGCAGCTGCTTAGAAAATTGATGTCTTCATATGAAACCCAGAAGACTCAACTCACTCGACTTAATCAAAGACAGCAACTTTATACCAATCAACTCTTACCACAAATGAACGAGCAGGCGGAAGCATCTCTAACTGCATACACCAATGATGATGGTGATTTTGCTGAGGTGGTTAGGGCACGAATAGCTGAGCTTAACGCACAAATTGACGCTTTGAAAATTAATGTAAGTATTCAAAAAACTATTATCAAACTTAATTATTTATTTATGAATGATGCCAGCGAAATAGCTGCTTCAACCCTGGAGATAACAAATGACCAACAATAATAAACAGACCAAAGGCATCATTATTGGTCTGATAGCAGGCATATTTATAACTGTTTTAATCAGTATGCTGTTTACCGATACTGCAGATTCTAATGGGAGTTCTGAGCTCTCAAGTGACGAGAAAAAACCTCTGTATTGGGTAGCTCCGATGGACCCTAATTACAGAAGAGATAAACCCGGGCAATCTCCAATGGGTATGGATCTGATTCCTTACTATGGAGATGAAGGCAGCGCAAGCGAATCAGGAGTTGGTACCATAAAAATTTCCCCAGATGTCGTCAATAACCTTGGCGTCAGAGTTGTAGAAGTTAAGAGGCAATCAATCCACACAGAAATTAAAACAGTTGGATATGTTCAATACGATGAAGACTTATTGGTACATGTTCATCCCAGGGTTGAGGGGTGGATAGAAAAGCTTCACATCAAAGCAGAAGGTGACCCAGTTGAAAAAGGCGCACCTTTATATGAAATCTATTCACCAGAATTGGTTAATGCTCAAGAAGAGTATTTACTTGCATTAGGTAGAAAAAATAAAAGATTAATAGATGCAGCTGAAATGCGACTTGAATCCCTTCAGCTTTCTAAAAGTCAAATCAGTCAACTAAAAAGAACCAGATCCGTAAAGCAAAGAGTCCCCTTCTATGCCCCACAAAGTGGTGTTGTTGACAACCTCAGTATCAGAGAAGGTAACTTTGTCAAACCTGGAAACACCATCATGTCTATTGGTTCTTTGGAGGATGTGTGGGTTGAGGCTGAAGTTTTTGAAAAGCAAGCAAATCTACTGCAGCAAAATCAAAAAGTGACCATGACACTTGACTTTATACCTAGTAATAAATGGGTAGGACAAGTTGACTATATTTACCCAACCTTAGATCAGAAAACCAGAACATTAAGAGTTAGGCTTAAGTTTAATAACGCTGATGGTGTATTGAAGCCAAACATGTTTGCCCAGGTAAATATTCACTCATACAGTATGGACGATGCTCTACTTATTCCCACAGAAGCCGTTATTAGAACTGGAAACTCAAATAGGGTTGTACTCTCTTTAGGTGAAGGCCGCTTTAAATCCATAAATGTTGGTATAGGAAGGTATTACGAGGAATATGCAGAAATTACAGAAGGATTAAGTGTAGGTGATAAAGTTGTGGCATCAGCACAGTTCTTGCTGGATTCTGAATCCAGTAAAACATCAGACTTTAAAAGGATGCAAACCAGTCAAGACAAACCACAAAGTGTTTGGGTAGAAGCTCTGATTAACAAAGTCATGATTGATCATAAAATGATTAATGTGACCCACCAACCTATCGACCAATGGGACTGGCCCGAGATGACAATGGATTTCATTACTACTTCAGACGTTGACATCAGTAATTTAGATGATGGTATGACGGCCCATATTCAAATTGAAGAAATAAAAGACGGTCAATATCGAGTCATTGGTATTCACATTCCATTAGCAGAAGACAATGGAGGGGAAATAGACCATTCAATGCATGATATGAATGATTCACAGATGGATCATTCTCAAATGGACCATTCAGAAATGAACCACTCCCAAATGGATGATGACTCTATGGAGCCAAAGTCAATGCTGAATCAAAATATTAAAGAAGTTGATCATAGCAAACACCAAATGATGGATCATTCTAAACACAAGGACAGTGGTGATGATTCAGGTGAGAAAAATAAAGGGGATCAGCAATGATTGAAGCAGTAATCAAGTGGTCTGTTGGCAATAGGTTTTTTGTATTGCTTGCTACTTTTATGCTTGTAGGCTTTGGCCTGTTTTCTTTAAAGAATACACCTGTTGATGCTTTACCTGATTTATCTGATGTACAGGTCATTATTAAAACAACATACCCAGGCCAAGCTCCACAAGTAGTTGAAGACCAAGTCACATACCCCTTAACTACAGCTATGTTGTCTGTACCCGGGGCTGTAACGGTTCGAGGTTACTCTTTCTTTGGGGACTCTTATGTCTATGTTATTTTTGATGAGAAAACCGACCTTTATTGGGCAAGGTCAAGGGTGCTGGAGTACTTAAGTCAAGTAGCCCCATCTTTACCTGCAAATGCCAGACCTCAGTTAGGTCCGGATGCAACTGGTGTCGGTTGGGTTTATCTTTATGCTCTGATTGACAAGACCGGCAATCATGATATTGGACAGTTAAGAAGTTTGCAGGATTGGTTTTTAAAATATGAATTGCAAACAGTAGCAGGTGTCTCTGAAGTGGCAGCGCTTGGTGGCATGGTCAAACAGTATCAGGTCAAAGTGCACCCTGATAAATTGCGTGCATTAAATATACCTCTTTCACACATTCAAATGGCTATACAACGAGGAAACCAGGAAATTGGTGCTTCAGTAGTTGAGATGTCTGAAGCCGAATATATGGTCAGAGCTACTGGTTATATAGAAAACGAAGAAGATTTAAGAAATATTCCCCTTGGGACGAATGTAAATGGTACGCCTTTGTTACTCAAAGATGTGGCTGATATTGGTCTTGGCCCTCAAATGAGAAGAGGAATTGCCGAATTGAATGGTGAAGGCGAAACTGTAGGTGGCATTATCATCATGCGATTTGGTGAAAATGCGCAAAAAACCATTGATGGTGTTAAAGCCAAACTTGAAGAGCTAAAGCAAGGCCTACCTGAAGGTGTTGAAGTTGTTCCCGTTTACGATCGAAGTGCTTTGATTGAAAGGGCTGTCGACAACTTATGGATCAAGTTGTTAGAGGAATTTGGTGTTGTGGCGCTGGTATGTATCATTTTCTTGTTTCATGTTCGTTCATCCCTTGTTGCCATATTGTCTTTGCCTGTGGGGATACTAACAGCCTTTATCGTCATGTACTACCAAGGGTTAAATGCCAACATCATGTCCTTAGGTGGTATAGCAATAGCCATTGGTGCCATGATTGATGGGGCCATTGTGATGATTGAAAATATGCACAAACACATGGAAAGGACAAAAGTGACCGCTGAAAACCGATGGAAAATTGTAGCGGAATCTGCAAGTGAAGTAGGTCCTGCCTTATTCTTCAGCTTGCTGATCATCACAGTTAGTTTTGTCCCTGTTTTCACACTTGAGGCACAAGAGGGCCGCATGTTCTCCCCATTGGCATTCACAAAAACTTATGCCATGGCAGCATCGGCAGCATTGGCAATTACTTTGGTACCGGTTTTGATGGGATATTTCATCAGAGGAAATGTACTTCCTGAGCATAAAAATCCAGTCAATAGACTACTAACAACAATATACCTTCCTCTTTTAAAACAAGTATTGCGATTCCCCAAATTGACACTTGTTTTTGCGTTGTTGGTTCTATTGGCTGGCTTTTGGCCTGTTAATAAAATTGGTAGTGAATTCATCCCTCCTTTGGATGAGGGTGATTTGATGTATATGCCAACAACTTATCCTGGCATTTCAATCGGTAAGGCACGTGAGTTGTTACAGCAAACCGATAAATTGATCAAAACTGTTCCTGAGGTTGAGACAGTTTTTGGCAAGGTTGGACGTGCTGAGACTGCCACTGACCCTGCACCGTTGACCATGATCGAAACATTTATTCAGCTTAAACCTCGTGATCAGTGGCGTGAAGGGATTGATACAGAGGATCTTAAAAAAGAACTGGATACTCTGGTCAAATTACCGGGAGTTACTAATGCATGGGTTATGCCTATTAAAACCCGCATCGATATGTTGGCAACAGGAATCAAAACCCCTGTAGGAATTAAGATTTCTGGGCCTCAGCTAGATCAAATACAGACCATTGGTAAGCGAATAGAAGAAATACTCAAAGATGTACCAGGCACGGCTTCAGTCTATTCTGAAAGGGTAGCAGGTGGTAGATACATCAAAGTTGATATCAATAGAGAAAAAGCAGCAAGGTTTAACTTAAACATTGCTGACGTTCAACAAGTAGTGGCCTCTGCAATTGGTGGAATGAATGTCACCCAAACTGTAGAGGGTTTAGAAAGGTATCCAGTTAACATCAGATACCCTCAAGACTACAGAAACTCACCTGAAAAGCTCTCATTATTACCCATTGTTACACCCAGCAATCAAAGAATTGCCTTAGGAGATGTGGCTGACATTATTGTGGAGGATGGACCTCCCGGAATAAAAAGCGAAAATGCCAGATTAAATGGCTGGTCTTTTGTTGATATTGAAGGTGTTGATGTAGGTACATATGTTGTTGATGCTCAACAAGTAGTTAAAGATCAGCTTGATCTGCCTGCAGGTTATTCAATCAGCTGGTCAGGCCAATATGAATACATGCTACGTGCCAAAGAAAAGCTGGCTTATGTAGTTCCGCTGACATTGGGTATCATCATCATTCTTCTATTCATCAATTTCAGAAACTTCACAGAAGTTGCCATCATCATGGGTACCTTGCCATTAGCTATGGTAGGTAGTGTTTGGCTGATGTACCTGGAAGGATATAACTTTTCAGTTGCTGTAGGCGTTGGATTCATAGCACTTGCCGGTGTGGCTGTTGAAATTAGTGTCATTATGTTGGTTTATCTTAATCAGGCTTATCAAAGCATGATTGCCGACAGCCGCCAAAGTCAATCTAAACCAACCATAGCCAAGCTTAAACAGGCAGTTACTCAAGGTGCTGGAATGCGTGTTAGGCCTGTCATGATGACAGCAGCTGCAATTATTGGCGGTTTACTACCTATTTTGTACGGAACCGGTACAGGCTCTGAGGTTATGAGCAGAATTGCTGCTCCCATGGTTGGTGGCATGATCAGTGCCCTGATTTTAACTCTATTAGTCTTACCTGTTGTTTATTACCTATGGCGATCTAGAGCCATTAAGAAAAATTTAATTTTAACTGAGGAAAAAATATGAAAATTAAGAGTTTATACGTTTTAACACTGTTGCTATTCAGTAACCTTTTGCTTGCGCACTCTAATATAAAGAGCTCAAGCCCATCTGATGGTGAGATTCTTGACAAAAGCCCCGAGGTCATTTCACTTGCTTTTTTAAATCCAGTGAAGCTGATCAAATTCAAACTGGTTTCATCAGATCAAAACACTGTGAAAACTGACTTCAAACCATCAATGGTCGATCGTTCGGATTTCAGAATCATACCAGAAGAATTGCCCAATGGTCAGTACACAGTATTTTGGACAATTATGGGTGTTGATGGCCACAAAATGAAAAATGAGTTTAAGTTCAAAGTCATGAAAATGGCTGAAACGGGACACCACGATGAACATGAGCATTAAATAGGAGACTCAAAGTTATGGAACCAACTTACTGGAACATCATTGCATTGATTTTTAAGTTAATCATATATGTAGGTTTTGCCAATGCCATCGCATTTCCTGCCATTATGAACTGGGCTAGGTTTAATCAAGCTGTGGTTAAGCCTTGCCAATCTTTGTTGCTCAAATCCATTTTGTTGGTTCTATTTGCAGTAGTAGGGTATTTTTTCATTCAAGTTGGAGTGATGTCAGAAACAGGTATCAGCGGGATGTTTGACAGTTTCATGATGCAACTTGTTTGGAGTTCATCTGTTGGCATATCAACTCTTTATCGCCTGTTAGCTGTTGCATGTATTATCCTTTTTGCTACTTCTAAAAGTTTCAATCAGTTTAATTTTACTTATGGGTTAAGCTTAGTTTTTATCGGACTTTCTTTTTGCACATCAGGGCACGTCTCAGAGCTTTCATACCTTGCACGTTTTGCTATAGCAATTCATGTGTTGATAGCATTGTGGTGGATGGGTTCTTTTTATCCTTTAATACTCGCCTGTAGGCATTTGACCACCAGCACGCTCTCAGATTTGATGCATAAGTTCGGGCAAATTGCCTCTTTCTTGGTTTTGATTCTGATAGTTGCAGGCACGTATTTGGCATTTGAGCTAACCGATAGTTTCAAGGATTAGACCAGCACCCCATATGGTCAATTGTTGATCTTAAAACTCATTTTAGTTATTCACATTTTAGTACTTGCCGCATTCCATAAATTTATTGTTGTTCCGAGTCTTTTAAAAAATAAAGAATCTCGAAACTCACTAATTGTTTCCATCAAAGTCGAACTTGCATTAGGTGTCTCAATTCTCATAGCAACTGGAATATTAACAACTTTATTAGGCCCCGGTCATCACGAATGAATTCAAAAATTTAATTAGAGGAAAAATTATGAAAACAAAAATATTTAGAACATTATTATCAATGAGTTTAATAATAATAACTACGATTTCACTCAGTCATGGAAACAAACATGAAAAACCTGAAAATCCATTATTTGCAGGTTTAGACTCTAAAGCTGCGAAAGTAGTCACTCAATTTCGAAAAGCCTTAATGACAGGCGATGTCAAATTAGCTAACTCACTGCTCAGTAAAGATGTTCTTATTTATGAGTCAGGAAATGCAGAAAGGTCGTCTCTTGAATATGTCTCAGGCCATATGCTCGCTGACATGAAATACTTATCAAGCATTCAATCTGAACAGATTGAACATCAAGTCAAGGTATCCGGCGATGTAGCCATTTCAACTTCACAGTCAAAAATCACCAAGAAAGATGCTGGTAAAACCAGCGAGCGTATTTCAATGGAAACCATTGTGATTACAAAAATTGATGGCAAATGGCTCATTACACACATTCACTGGTCATAAAAATAGGAGAAAAACATGTCAAATAAAATCATCACACTAACACTCATCTTCATCAGCACATTACTTTTCGCAAATGAAGATGATCAGCAAATCAAGTCAATTATCAATGAAATTAAATATGGTTGGGAGAATGGAGATGGAGCGCCATTTAGGAAAAACTTTCTTGATTTTGAAGGGGCAAGGTACATTGAATCTGGTGGGCAAAATGAAGGCTTATCAGACTTGGTAGAGCACCATGTTGAACCAGAAAAAGATGCATTGAAATTTCTGTCATTGGATTTTTCAAAGATCGAGATTCATTATGAAAATGATTTCGCATGGGCCGTTGCCAACACCAGGGTGAAAGGTGAAGTCAGAAAAACAGGAAAAGTATTCGATAAAAGTGGTTTCCAGACATTCCTATTCAGAAAAATTGAAGGGGACTGGAAAGTGGTTCACACCCATTCTTCGTCAAGGGATTTCAAACCTAAAAAACATGAGCACTAGATTTATTAAAGATTGGGTATTGACCTATGTGCAGGACATAGGAGTACTCTTTGCCAAACAAAAAGAGGATGAAATGAAAGTCAGTGAGCTTGCTAAAAAATTGAACACAACTGCTGAAACAGTTCGACATTATACGCGCCTTGGATACTTGAACCCCAGTGTAAACAATTTCAATGGTTACAAGCATTATGGGGACCTTGAGGTGCATCGACTGGCATTCATTCTAAGTGCCAGGCAATTGGGGTTTAGCGTAAAAGACATTGGATTGATTTTATCAGAATCAGATAAAGGTAAGACTCCTTGTCCAGTCGTAAGAGAAATCATTGATCAGAGAATTCATGAATCCAACCTCTTATTTGAAAAAACCCTGGCTTTAAAAACCAGGATGGAAACTGCCTTAAAGAAGTGGTCATCAGAACCAGATCTTGCTCCAACTGGATCCATGATCTGTCATTTGATAGAGAGTTTTGATGAATAAAAACAACACCCAGCAAAGTGGAGAGTAAAACATGAAAGATCCAGTATGTGGAATGCAAGTGACTGAACACTCAGATTTTCATTTTATCTATGAAAATGAAGATCACTATTTTTGTAGTGAACGTTGCTTAGACAAGTTTAAAGCCTCACCTGAAGAATACATCAATAAAGATTGTTGTGGGCATTGTGACACACCTAATGAACCTAAACCAGAAGTTCAAGGCAGCTCAAGTGCCATTTATACATGTCCTATGCATTTGGAAATAGAGCAGGTTGGTCCTGGTAGTTGCCCAAAATGTGGTATGGCTTTAGAGCCAAAGGATATTCCGGTAAAACTTACCGAAACCAAATACACCTGCCCAATGCACCCTGAAATCATTCGAGACGAGCCAGGCAGTTGTCCAATTTGCGGTATGGCCTTGGAACCAACTGTTTATGATGTTGAAGAAAAAAATCATGAATTGGAAGACATGAGTCTACGATTTAAATACGGTGCGATTTTGTCTATACCTGTGTTTATTTTGGCCATGATTACCGATGTGTTTCCACAATGGCTACCTGATTCAATCTCAATGCAAATGTCTCAATGGATTCAGTTTGTACTCGCAACACCGGTTGTTCTTTGGGGTGGCTGGCCATTCTATGTGAGGGGTGTTCAATCTGTAATAAATCGCAGCCTCAACATGTTTACATTAATAGGGCTGGGTGTGTCAGTGGCATGGCTTTACAGTGTTGTGGCAATGCTTTTTCCGCAAATTTTTCCCGTTGCGATGCTTCATGAAGGAACCATTATGGTTTACTTTGAAGCAGCAGCTGTTATCACAACATTGGTGTTACTGGGCCAAGTTCTGGAACTAAAAGCGCGTTCGCAAACCAATGCTGCTATCAAACTTTTACTTGGACTGGCACCTAATACAGCCAGAATTATTCGAGATGATGGGGAAGAAGTTGATATTCCACTTGAAGAAGTCAATGTGGGTGATGAGTTAAGAATTAGACCAGGTGAAAAAATACCTGTTGATGGCATAGTCATTTCCGGAACCAGTTCTGTTGATGAATCCATGGTCACTGGCGAACCTATACCTGTTAGCAAAAAAGCAGGGGATCATTTAATTGGTGCCACTGTTAACAGTTTAAGCTCTTTGGTCATGAAGGCAGAGAAAATTGGTTCGGATACTTTGCTCTCACAAATTGTAAAAATGGTTGCCGAGGCTCAACGGTCACGAGCTCCTATTCAAAAAATGGCTGACACAGTCTCCGGATACTTCGTTCCTGTGGTGGTATTGATCGCAATTATTGCATTCATTGTTTGGTTCACAGTAGGTCCTGAACCACAACTTTCTTATGCATTGATCAACTTTGTGGCCGTTCTTATCATTGCATGTCCTTGTGCACTTGGCTTGGCCACACCCATTTCAATTATGGTAGGAACAGGCAGGGGTGCGCTTGAAGGCGTGCTAATTAAAAATGCCGAATCTTTAGAAATCTTAGAGAAAGTTAACACTTTGGTGGTTGATAAAACGGGCACCTTAACCATGGGTAAACCTAAGTTAATTAAGGTTGTTGCTGCAGAAGGTTTTACTGAAGATATTGTCCTGTCATGGGTAGCATCAATCGAAAAACAAAGTGAACACCCATTGGCCGAAGCAATTGTTGAAGGTGCAAAAGATAAGAATGCTCAATTTGTAGATGTTGCAAATTTCACATCTGTCACTGGCAAAGGAGTTACGGCAGAGGTTGCTGGTAAAAAACTGGCTCTGGGCAACAGCAAAATGATGCAACAGGCCGGTACACAGACCACTGATTTTTTTGCCCAAGCAGATGACCTAAGGTCAGAAGGACAGACTGTAATGTTGTTCTCAGTTGATCAAAAAGCAGCTGGCTTAATTGTTGTAGCCGACCCTATCAAAGATTCGACACCAGATGCCATAAAGCAATTGCATAAACAAGGTTTAGAAGTTGTGATGTTGACTGGTGATAATGCCACAACAGCACAGGCCGTTGCTGCCAAGCTTTCGATTGATCGAGTAGAGGCAGACGTACTGCCTGAACAAAAAGCAGAAATAGTTAAACAATTACAGGCTCAAGGCAAAGTAGTTGCTATGGCAGGTGATGGCATCAATGATGCACCAGCGTTGGCCCAAGCTCAAGTAGGTATTGCTATGGGCACTGGAACTGATGTTGCCATGGAGAGTGCTGGTGTGACTTTAGTAAAAGGAGATTTGCGTGGCATTGTCAAGGCCATTGCACTGAGTCGAGGGACCATGAAAAACATCAGGCAAAACTTGTTTTTTGCATTCATTTATAACGCTTCAGGGGTTCCAGTTGCTGCAGGTGTTTTGTATCCATTTTTTGGCATTCTACTTTCACCCATCATCGCCGCTGCGGCCATGAGTTTCAGCTCTGTATCGGTGATTTTGAATGCAATGAGATTAAAGAATCAAACCCTAAAAGCAAAATGATCAACATTTTTTTAACAGAGGAATAATTATGGGCGGTTTATTTTCATTACTTTTTTTCGCATTGTTCTTTTATCTGATGATGAGGTTTGGCTGTGGGGCCCATATGGCTCATGGCAACCACGATTCTCAAGAGCACAATCATGACAGCAAGAATAACCAAACATTCATTGATCCAATTTGCGGAACAAAAGTTGAGGATGATGAAGGTTATGGCATGTTGCATGAAGGCAAGTTGTATCGGTTTTGTTCTAAAAAACATCTTGATGAGTTTGATCAGAATCCGAGCAAGTATCTAAACAGTTAATTTCTATAGGAGAACTATTATGAAACACAGAATTTCATTATCAGCCGTGGGTCACGCTACCAGTATTTTTCTGGCAGTTACCTTTACAGTTTGTGTGATATTTGATCTTATTTTTCCTGATCATGCTATGTATAAATCATGGATCCAATTACTACCAGGGTTTCAGTGGATTTCATGGCAAAGCTATTTCTTGGGCTTGGTTGAAACGTATGTCTATGGTTGGTATTTCGCATTGATCTGGGTTCCTTTATATAACTTTTTTGGCAGCAAGTCAGAGCAGTCGTCTTGAAGGAACCAACGTGGATAAGTCATACAACACATTAAAAGCAAAGCTGGTGGGAATTCATTCTCACCAGCCAATTGTTTATATGCGGAAAGATTGTCATATCTGCCAATCTGAAGGTTACAGCAGTCAAGTTAAATTGAAAATATCTAATCAATCTAATCAATTAATTGCAGAGTTGCATGTTGTTGACAATGAATTCTTTGACATTGGATACATAGGATTGAACAAACTCGCTTTTAATATGTTAGATGTTACTGAATCAGATGTTATTTCAATTGCTCAAGCATCACCCATTTCATCAATGTCTGAAGTCAGAGGAAAAATTTACAACCAGCCATTCACTGATCAAGGACTGAAGTCACTAATCAATGATATTAAGTTGGGAAGATTAACAGACATAGATATTTCAAGTTTTATTACCATTTGTGCAGGCGGCAGGTTAAGCGCTGATGAAATTATTTGGCTAACAAAAGCCATGGTGGATAGCGGTCAACAAATGAGCTGGCCTACTAAGGTGGTAGTTGATAAACATTGCATTGGCGGGATTCCAGGAAATAGAACCACACCAATTGTTGTGTCAATAGTTGGATCTTGTGGATTATTCATGCCGAAAACCTCATCACGCGCCATAACATCACCAGCTGGAACGGCAGATGCTATGGAGTCTATTACAGAAGTTGATATCAGTTTAAATAGGATGAGAACTGTATTGTTAGAAGCGAATGCTTGTCTGGTATGGGGAGGAAGTGTCAACTTAAGCCCAGCAGACGACATACTGATTAGAGTTGAAAAGGCCCTAAATATTGATAGTGATGGACAACTCATAGCATCTGTTTTATCAAAAAAAATTGCAGCCGGTTCGACTCATGTTTTGATCGATGTGCCAGTAGGAAAAACAGCAAAAGTCAGAACAAGGGAGGATGCTAAGAATTTATGTATGTTGATGATGCATGTTGGAAATGAACTGGGCATTAAAGTTAAAACAATGATAACCAACGGTTCAACCCCGATTGGTAACGGTATAGGACCTACGCTTGAAATTAAAGATGTTCTATCTGTTTTAGAAAACGCAAGTGATGCACCTAATGACTTAAAGGTAAAGTCGTTACACCTGAGCGCAAAAATAATTGAAATGTCAGGCTTAGCGAAAAAGGGCAATGGATTAAAAGTCGCAGTTGAGGCGCTTGCAAGTGGACAAGCATTGACAAAATTCAAACAGATCTGTCGATTACAAGGAGGCAGTAAGAAATTGAAACATGCCACTTTCACTGAAAACATTTTATGTGAAACAAGTGGAGTTGTTTCAGAGATGGATAATCGAAAAATTGCCAGGCTGGCAAAACTAGCAGGCGCCCCTGACGTAAAAACAGCCGGTCTCTATCTGCACAAAAAAACAGGTGATCAAGTCAATATCGGAGATTTATTGATGACCATTCATGCGGAATCAAAAGGGCAAGTTTTATACGCTCTTGATTACTATAAACAACATAAAAATATGATTCAAATTGGAGATTTAACATGAAACCAATTGTTTTTGAATTAAACGAAAATACACAATTAGGTCAATCATTGATAAAAGTACTAAATGCTGATGTTGGGCTATTTGAGAGCAGGCAATTTCCTGACGGTGAAACCTACATCAACATCCTTTCTGATGTAAAAAATCAAGATGTGATAGTTGTTGTTTCGCTTCTACAAGTTGATGAGTTTTTCTTAAAATTGATTTTCTTTAGTCAAACGCTTATGGAACTTGGTGCCAAGAAGATAGGATTGGTAGCACCATATTTAGGTTATATGCGTCAAGATATTAAATTCCATCCTGGTGAAGCGCTAACCTCAAGAATTTTTGCCAATCTTATTAATCAAAATTTTGATTGGCTCATCACTGTTGATCCGCATCTACACAGATACCACTCTTTGAATGAAATTTATAGAATTCCAAACTCAGCACTACATGCCAAAGATTTACTGTCAAAATGGATTCAAAATAATTTACCCAATGCCTATTTGATTGGCCCTGATGAAGAGAGTGAACAATGGGTTAAAGCAGTTGCTTTCAATGCAAGTGTTTTATTTAGTGTTGCAAAAAAACAAAGGTATGGTGATCGTAAAGTAGTAGTTACATTTCCACAGTTACTGGCATTACCAGACCAACCAATAGTATTAATTGATGACATCATTTCAAGTGGACATACCATGCTTGAGTCAATTAAGTCATTGAAACAGTCAGGTTATAAAAACATCTATTGCTTAGCCATTCATGGCATTTTTGCCAATCAAATTGATCAAGCTTTGATAACTGAAGGTGCAAAAAAGATAGTCACGACCAATTCCATTATTCATTCAAGTAATTCAATAGATTTGAGTGAACTATTGGCAACAGAAATCGCTATGCACATTGGAGAATCAGAATGAAAGTCACATTTTATGGTGCCACAGGTACTGTGACTGGGTCTAAATATTTAGTTGAAACCAATGACTCGAAGTTACTTATTGACTGCGGTCTTTTCCAAGGTTATAAAAATTTAAGACAACGAAATTGGAAGCCATTTCCCTTCGATCCTAAAAGCATCGATGCAGTTCTCTTAACGCACGCCCATTTAGACCACTCAGGGATGATTCCTTTACTTTATAAAGAAGGCTTTAAAGGCCCTGTTTACTCCACTTATGCCACTTATGAACTTTGCAAATTATTACTGCCAGACAGCGGTCACTTACAGGAAGAAGAAGCTAAGTTCAGAAACAAACATGGGTTAACAAAGCATAAAGTTGCTGAACCCTTATATGATTTAAAAACTGCACAGGAAAGTCTGTCATTAATCAAGCCATTGGCTTTTGAACAGTTACTGACAATCAATGATGCAAATATCAAATTTAATCCGGCAGGGCACATTTTAGGTGCAGCAACCATCAGGGTTGAATCAGAAAATAAAAGTATTGTTTTTACAGGTGATTTAGGCAGGCCTAATGATTTGGTCATGTACCCAGCAAAAATCCTACCTCCTTCAGATTATTTAGTCATTGAATCAACCTATGGCAATCGTTTACATGATAAGCACGACCCTGAAATGACTATTGAGAACATAGTAAATCAAACAGTTGGTAGGGGTGGTTCTGTATTAATACCAAGCTTTGCAGTGGGACGTTCTCAGTCAATCATGTTCGTTCTTTCACAATTAATGAAAGCCAAAAGAATACCCTCAGTTCCTATTTATCTTGATAGTCCGATGGCCATCAATGCATCAGACATTTACTGCGACTTTTCTATAGAGCATAGATTGAATACAAATGAATGCAACCAAATGTGTGACCATGTAACTTACACACGTTCTGTGGATGAGTCAAAAGCAATTGCAAACTCAAATTTCCCCAAGATCATCATATCTGCAAGTGGCATGGCAACTGGCGGTAGGGTATTACATCACCTCAAAAGGATGGTATCGGACTATAGAAACTCTGTTGTGTTCGCTGGGTATCAAGCAGGTGGTACCAGAGGACAAAAGCTACTTCAAGGTAAATCATCAATCAGGATATTTGGTGAGGAAATAGAGGTAAAAGCCTCAATTTCTAAAATTCCAGGTTTTTCAGCTCATGCAGATTATTCTGAAATGATTGATTTGTTGAAACAAAGTACTGGGTTTCAACCCAAGAAAGTCTTTGTAGTGCACGGGGAGGTTGATGCAGCTGATGAGTTTCGAATTCATTTAGAAGACGAATTTAATTGGAACGTTTGCATTCCTGAATACAAAGACAGCTTTGATTTGATATGAACTTGCTGGCTTATTATTCTGAAGGAGATGATTTGTATCAAAGCATGTTGAGCTCAATAGCCGGTGCAAAAGAATCAATTGATTTAGAAAGCTATATATTTGCCAATGACGATGTTGGAAATAAGTTTTTGGAAGTTTTAAACATCCAAGCAGAACTTAAAATAAAAATCAGAATTCTTATCGACTCTGTTGGGTCAAAACGCATACAAAACAGAAGCTTCTTTAAGAAAATACTGCGCTCAAATATTCAAATAAGGTGGTTTAATCCCTGGTCGTATAAAAAACCATTGGAATTTAACAGAAGAAACCATCGAAAGCTTCTCATCGTTGATGGGCAAATATGCTATCTGGGTGGGTTTAACATTCACAATGAATCTTCAACAAAACAAATTGGTGACTCAAGATGGAAAGACAGCCATATCAGTTTTGATGGAAGCTTGGTTTCACAGTTGAAACAACAGTTTGAATTAATGTGGCAAGGCAAGTTAAAACAAATAAAAGTAATAAAGAGTCACAACAATAATTGCCTGGTAATCCCCAACCAGACAAGGGCCTGTCGAATTCAGCTCAGGTGTCAACTTCTTCAAATCATTAACCAATCAATTGGCACAATCAGAATTGCTACGCCATATTTTGTACCCGATTCAAAAACCCTCAAGGCTTTAGTAAAAGCGGCAAAAAAAGGTGTCAGAGTTGATTTGCTGGTACCTAAATACAGCGACCATGCATTACTTAAATATGCAGCATTCTGGTACTACCAAAAGTTAATCAATGCAGGTATTCATATCTATGAATATTCAACAAGAATGATGCACTCTAAATTTATTATCAGCGATGACAAGTTAGGTGTAATTGGATCTGCAAACATTGACTATCGCAGCTTCTTTGCCAATTACGAGATCATGCTCTTTTGTAGAAATGAATCATTGATATGTCAACTCAGTGATGATTTTGAGTTTAGTTTGTCACAATCAGACTTAGTCCAGGAACAACATTTAAAAAGCAAAAAGATTTCTCACTTTTTTCCTTCTTTGGTCGCATTTTTTCTTCGCAGGTGGCTGTAAAAATGAAAACATTTTCAGCTTTTTTACTTAACTATTTTTTATTTGATTTAAAAGGAGCACACATATGAACCAAGAAATATCACATTCAGGTGCATGGGGGCTGGCTTTAATTATGATCGTCGTAATTTCATGGGCAATCTATAGATATCTTGCACCGAAGAGCTGGCATGAGTGGGCTGGTGCTGGTGTTTTGCAAGCATTCTTCATCGCTTTGTACGCTGAGATGTACGGCTTTCCATTAACAATTTATTTGCTGGCACGCTTTTTTGGCTTAGATGGAGATGGGTTAAATGCAAACCTATGGTCATCTTTGGTTGGCCTGGGAGAAACTGGCATGATGATTTCAATGCTGGCTGGATTCTTTTTTATTATTACTGGTATTGGTTTATTTTACAAAGGTTGGAAACAGGTCCATCAAGCAAGAAAGGAAAATAAATTGGTAACAGGTGGGTTATATGCATTATCACGCCACCCACAATATACGGGGTTATTCATTGCAATTTTCGGTGAAGGTATCATTCACTGGCCAACATTGTTTTCTGTCGGATTATTTCCAATTATTATTTTTGTCTACTACCTATTGGCAAAAAGGGAAGAAGCCATGATGTTGAAACAGTTTGGAGAAGCGTATCAAAAATATGCTGATAAGACTCCCATGTTTTTCCCAAGAAAAGCTCAGCTTAAATTATTCATAAAAGAAGCCAACAGTGGATGATTCTTACTATGAGTGTAGTTGAAAATTCATATTCTCCATTGTTGGTGGTTATCAATGTAGGTGGCTCCACAATTAAGATGGCTGTTTATCAGGTTGAAAAACAGAAGCTGTATTTGAATGAGAAGTGTCAGACAGAACGTGATGTATCGCTTTTCATTGAGCGATTTAAACTATTAGTTTCTGGTCGCAAAGGCAAAGTGATGTCTGTTGCACATAGGTTTGTTGCTCTGGCACCCAATATTCAAAGCCCAGCTGTTCTCACTGAAAAATTGTTGGCAAGATTGGTCGAAACAGAGGATTTGGCACCACTTCATAATCCATTGGCTATATCAATTATAAAGATTTGTCAGTCGATATTTGCACATCATGTTCTGCAGACGATTCACTCAGATTCTGAGTTTTTTAATAACTTACCAAGTGTGGCCTCAGATTATGCCATTTCTAGAGCCATAACAGCTCATGGCAATGTAAAGAAAACTGGCTTTCATGGCCTTGCTCACAGATCAATGCTTCACGCATTAAGAGAAGTAGAACTGAAAAGAAATAAGAACAATCAAAGAGTAATCACCATTCAATTAGGTTCTGGATGCTCCATATGTGCAATTAAAGGTGACTTTCCGATGGATATTTCAATGGGTAGTTCCACCAATGAAGGACTGATCATGGCGAATCGATCTGGAGATGTTGATGCAGTATCCTTGCTTAGAATTCAGATTGAGTCAAGCCTAGATGCTGAACAGATAATAAATGAGCTCAATCAAACCTCAGGAATACTTGGATTAACAGGCTATTCAGGTGATATGGAAAAAATAATTCGCAGTGATTCAGATGTTGACAAAGAGGCCATTGAAAAATACTGCTATCGAATCCGAAAGTACATCGGTGCATATGCAGCCATACTTGGCGGCTTAGATTGTTTAGTAATTGGTGGCGGGGTTGGAGCCAACAGTTCGTTAATAAGAAAAAAAATACTCAGCCATTGGGATTGGCTGTCAATGCTATATAACGAAAAATCGGAAATGTCTTTGAATGAGCAACTCACTGAAATCAGTCATGCAAAAAGCAAAGTGAAAATCTTCATTTGCAAAATAGATGAAGAACTTTTAATTGCTGGTGATGCATTCAAAATAATCAGTCGCATTTATTCCTAACTAAGGTGCTTTAATGAAAATCAATGTTCATCAATTAACTAAAGAAGAAATATGTAATCTCAATCAATATTGGTCATTGGCGAATTATTTATCAGTTGGACAAATCTATTTATTGGACAACCCGTTATTAAAAGTTCCCTTAACCATTGAACATATAAAACCCAGGTTATTGGGACACTGGGGCACAACTCCTGGCTTAAACCTTATATATCTTCATCTTAATAGAATAATTATCAAAACAGAAAGCAAAATGCTGTTTATAACCGGGCCCGGCCATGGTGGCCCAGCTCTTGTGGCCAATACATACATTGAAGGCAGTTATTCTGAGTTTTATCCTGAAATTACAAGGAATGAGGCTGGACTTAAAAAGCTTTTTAAACAGTTTTCTTTCCCAGGAGGAATTCCTTCTCATGTTGCCCCAGAAACGCCTGGATCTATAAATGAAGGCGGTGAACTCGGCTATGCTTTATCACATGCATATGGTGCAGCTTTTGATAATCCTGATTTAATTGTTCCCTGTGTTATTGGAGATGGAGAAGCTGAAACGGGTCCGATGGCAACATCTTGGCACTCAAATAAATACATCAATCCAATTGTTGATGGTGCCGTATTACCGATTCTGCATTTAAATGGCTATAAAATTGCGAACCCAACTATATTGGCACGGATTCCAAAACATGAATTGGTTCAATTATTCAAAGGATATGGCCACGAACCCATCTTGGTTGAATCATCTGACACCAGAGAAATCCACCAATTAATGGCAGATGCTTTGGCTCATGCTGTTTCAAAAATCAAGTCAATTCAATCAAATGCCAGAAAAAATGGGATAACCGATCGCCCTGTGTGGCCAATGATTATCTTATGCACTCCAAAAGGCTGGACTGGTCCAAAAACAGTTTCAGGAAAACAAGTAGAAGGAAACTGGAGGTCGCACCAAGTACCTTTTAAAGACATAGAGAAACATCCTGAATTAATAGTCATGTTGGAAGAATGGCTTAAAAGTTATCATCCAGAGGAGTTATTTGACAATTATGGCAACATCAAAGCCAACGTACAGGATTTGATACCAAGACCAGCATTACAAATGGGACTTAGCCCTCATGCCAATGGAGGTGGACAAACAAACAAAATAGAGTTGCCTAAAGTTGCTGATTATTCTATTCAACTAACGGGTAGAGGTGTGATCAAAGCAAGTGCAACCAGATCTCTTGGCAAATTTTTGGCTTCAGTCATGAAATTAAACATGAATGTCTTTAGGGTGTTTGGGCCAGATGAAACGGCTTCAAATCGATTAGATGATATCTATCAAATCACCAAGAAAACTTGGATGGCTACCATAGAAAATACGGATGAACATTTGGCAATAGATGGTCGCGTGATGGAGATACTCAGCGAGCACACATGCCAAGGGTGGCTTGAGGGTTACTTGTTAACAGGGAGGCATGGTTTTTTTTCATGTTATGAAGCGTTTATTAACATAGTCACATCTATGGCATCACAGCATGCTAAATGGCTACATGTTTCAAGTCAGAAAATTCATTGGCGAAAACCCATTCCATCTCTGAACTACTTATTAACGTCTCACGTTTGGCGTCAAGATCACAATGGCTTTTCTCATCAAGATCCCGGGTTTATAAACCACCTTTCTAACAAAGATTCACAAGTGGTCAAAATATACTTTCCACCGGATGCCAATACATTGCTTGTAATTGGGCAAAAAGTACTTGAATCGTACAACAAAATAAACGTCATCATTGCAGGCAAACAGCCACAACTTCAATGGCTTAGTATCGATGAGGCCAGAAGCCATTGCAATGAAGGCTTAGGTGTTTGGGATTGGGCCAGTAATAGTCACGGTGAACCTGATTTGATTATGGCTTGTGCTGGAGATGTACCAACCATCGAATCATTGGCAGCAACAAAGATTATTAATCAAATACTACCTGACTTAAAAGTCAAATTTATCAACGTAGTCAATATCATGACATTGGCAGATCGAACATCAAATCCTGATGGAATCGAAGATGACAGGTTCAATCAATTGTTCAATCCACACGTACCGATCATTTTTGCTTTCCATGGATATCCCTCCATGATTCATCGATTGGTTTATAAGCGCAGATGTCATTTGAACTTTCATGTTCATGGATTCAATGAACAAGGCACCACCACTACACCCTTCGACATGTTGGTTCTTAATAAACTTGATAGATTTCACTTAGTAAAAAGTGCAATCACTCGAGTAAAGGGGATAGAGAACAAACCTGAATTGCTTGACCAAATGAATAAAAACCTTACCCGCCACAAAGAGCACATCACAAAACGAGGTGATGATTTACCTGAAATTAATAATTTTATCTGGGAGTGAATGAGATAAACAAATAAAAAGCACGGTTAAACAACCGATTATTAATAATATTTTTGCGGGATTTAAATATGAAAACTATACATACTAAGCGAAAAATATTTCTGTTTACATTATCAATATTGTGCACTTTTTCAGCATCAGCAGATGAAAAATATGAGCAACTTGCTAATGAAGTAGAAGCCCTTAAAAAACAATTGGAACAAGTCCAATCAGCTTTGAAGGAATATCAAGAAGAATCTATAACGAAAAAAGAAGTTCAGGAGCTTAATCAAAAATTAGAAGAGTCAGTAGTCACTCAAGATGATGTTGATGAACTAGAAAAACAGGTTGCCGAAGCTGGCGAATGGAACAGTCCGAATACATTAATCCATATGGCTGGCTATGCGAACGTGGGATATGCCTCTGACAGTGAGTCTTATTCTATAGGCTCTTTTTCTCCTATTTTCCATTATCAGTACAGAGATAAGGTCATGCTTGAATCTGAACTTGAAATAAAAATAGATGAAGATGGCAGTACTGATATTGCTCTTGAATACTTAACTATAGATTATTTTCTGAATGATTATGTCACTGTGGTTGCAGGTAAATTCTTAAGCCCTGTTGGCCAGTTCAGACAAAATATCCATCCCTCATGGATCAATAAATTAGCATCAGCTCCTCCTGGTTTTGGACATGATGGTGCTGCGCCTTTATCAGATGTGGGGTTTCAGTTAAGAGGTGGATTTGATTTTGACAATTCCAGTGCTAATTATGCATTTTATGTCAGTAATGGGCCTAGATTAATTGCAGCGCAAGAGCATGATGATGAATTTGAAATAGATGGTATAGAAGCAGAAGGATTCAGTTCTGACAATGATGGTAAAAAAACATTTGGTGGCAGACTTGGATTTTTACCGTTCAAAGGTTTTGAGTTAGGACTTTCATTTGCAACAGGAAAAGCAACAGTAACTGAAGTAGAACTTGAAGAAGATGTGCATGCCTTTAAATCATTGGCTTTTGGAACTCCTGGTGATGAAGGAGAAGAGATTGATTTACATGACGAAGTAGCAAGAGATTATGATGTTTTTGGTATTGATTTTGCTTATCAAAATAATGGATTTGAACTTCGAGGTGAGTACCTAAAGTCAAAGGTTGGCGCTGCTGATGAGGGCATTACGGCATCACATGGAGCTACTTGGGAAACATGGTATACCCAAGGCTCATACCTCATTCCAAACACAAGGTGGGAGCCAGTAATTCGATACTCAGACTTTACCTCAGCAACGGAATCTCGTTCGCAACAACAATGGGCTTTGGGAATGAATTACTTGTTCACCAATAGTTTCATAGGCAAAGCCACTTATGAGTTCAATGACGGTGCTTTTGATACCAATGCAGATGAAGACCGTTGGTTGCTTCAATTGGCATATGGCTTTTAATAGGAGAAATATATGAAACTATTTAATCAAATAAATATTGAACCTTCGTTCAAAACCCTGCTATTTATAGCAGCATTATTTATAGGAAGTAATTCAATTGCAGCCGATTATCCTGAAAAAGGAGATTTTCAGAAAGGCGCTAAAGCATGGGCAGAGAACTGTGTACGCTGTCATAACTTGAGGGATCCGAAGGACTTAAGAGACGATCAATGGATAACCACAGCTTTTCATATGAGAGTAAGAGCGGGTTTAACTGGTCAAAAGACCAGAGACATCTTAACTTTTCTACAAGAATCCAATAATCCTCCAAGGCCAATCAAAGCTTCAATAAAATGCTCTGACGCAGAGAATAAAAACAGCTTAACTGGCCAAGAAGTTTATGAACAGACCTGTATAGCATGTCACGGTAAAGATGGTAAAGGGACTGTTCCTGGAGCCCCTGATTTTACTGACAGTAAGGGAGTTTTGTCACAAAGCGATGAAGTCTTAATGAAGCACATAGCAGAAGGTTTTAAGTCTAAAAACTCACCAATGGCTATGCCTGCAAAAGGCGGTAATCCATTACTAACGGAAACTGATCTCAGTAATGTAATTATTTACATGAAATCAGAGTTTAAAAAGTAAAGCCAAAAAAGGGTCATTAAATATTTTTATAATTCTATGACCCTTTTATATTAACTAAAAACAGCAACCGGCCTAAAAAGTTATGCAAAAAAATGATCACAATCACAATGAACAAACATCTAAGGGAGGTCATCAATTTCATGGTATGCAAGCAGATGCAAAAGCTTTGAAAATAACAGGATGGCTTACAGGGATTTATTTCATAATCGAGTTGGGCCTTGGGTTCTATTCGGGTTCAGTTGCAGTCATCTCGGATGCGTTTCATACATTCTCTGCAGTTGGTGGTGTTTTGATTGCCCTTATTGCAAACAAAATTGCAACAAGACCTCCTGGTAAAGGACATACTTTTGGCTTCTTTAGGGCTGAAATTGTTGGTGCTCTACTTAATGGAACTTTCTTATTACTGATGGCTGTATATGTATTGTGGATGGGTTATACACGCTTGAAAGTCAGTGTTGAATTGCCGACAAACATCATGTTTATTTCTGCAATAGGGGGATTAATTACCGAATTCATTTCAATGGGCGTCATGTGGAAAGGTTCCAAAAACAATCTTAATATGAAGGGTGCGTTTTGGCATGTGATACAGACTTTTGTTGGAAGCATCATTATTATTGTTGCTGCAATTGTGATTAAGTTTACTGGCTGGAATCCAATTGACCCAATACTAGGCATGTTATTTGGCTTGGTGTTATTCATGGCCTCAATTGGCATTATTAAAGCAAGTTTCAAAATTCTACTGGAATCAGCACCTGAGGACATTGAGGTCGATGAAATAGTCAAAGACTTAAACGACCTAAACCATGTTGAAAATGTCCACCATGTACACGCATGGGCGCTGACAACAGGCAAAAACCTATTTATGGCACATATAAAGATTGATACTTTAGATGCCTATGAAAAGACGCTCAAATTAGCCAACAAAATCTTAAAAGAAAAACATGAGATTTTCTTTTCGACTTTACAACTTGAAGTGGAATGTGAGTTAGACAGTGATTCTGAAATCATTGATTACATAGGGTCCGGCCCAGATTCACTTTCACATAAAGGATGAGCAGATGAAAATTAGCAATAAAACCATCTTTTCGATTCTTTTGGTGATGCTGCTTTGGGCTATATGTTACCCGTTGATTGTATTGGGTTTAGATGATGCCCCACATATTACTTTTGCAGCATTACGTGCTTCAATTGCAGGAATTGCATTATTAATAATAGGGATGATTTTTGGTAAAAAGCAACCCAATAGCCTTAAACACTGGTTCTATCTATTAGTAATTGGATTAGGTGCGACCACTGTTGGTTTTTATGGCATGTTCCATGCTTCTGAATTTGTATCACCAGGAATGGCCACTGTCCTAACTAATCTTCAGCCTATGTTAACAGCAATTTTGGCGTATTGGTTTCTGAAAGAGTCGATAAATAAATATGAGAACATGGCCATAATCTTGGGTTTTACCGGAGTATTAATTATTGTAACCAGTAATGATGCTGGCACACCTGGAGTCAACTTCGAGGGTCTGATTTATTTGATCATAGCAGTCTTTGGTCTGTCAGTATCCAATGTTTTAATAAAACAATTAGCTGGCAAGGTTAATGCCTTAATTGCCATGGGGTGGCAGCTTATTTTTGGATCAATTGTTTTATGGGTAATTTCATTTTTATCAGAAAATCAAACTGAAATAAGTTGGAGTACAAACTTTATTATCAGCCTTTTGGGATTGTCATTATTTGGAACAGCTTTGGCATATTGGTTGTGGTTCAAAGTACTGGAAAATGTGGATTTAGTCTTTGCAAATTCATTCAGTTTTTTGGTTCCAGCTTTTGGTGTTTTAATGGGCGTATTTCTCTTTGATGAATCCTTTGATATGCATTCAGCCATTGGGATATCGATTATCTTCGTTGGCATAATTTTAGTGAATTTACCCTATAAAAATGACAGTAATGATAACTGATTTTTTTGAAATTCTAATAATAGGGTTTCTGACATTGTTAGCAGCAACTGGATTGTTTTATGAATATATGTGCCTTTTATTGAGGTTTGTATTGAAATTTAAACTGCCTCCAAGAGGCTTGCTGTATACCCTCATTACAGGGATCTTTCTTGCACACGGACTTACTATAACACTATATGCAATCATTTATTGGGTTCTGGCTCACTGGTTAGGTTACAACCAACTATCAGGGTTGATAAATGATCATTTTCTCAGCTATTTGTATTATTCAGCAACCACATACTCTTCACTGGGAGTGGGTGATATTTTTTCAGAAGGAGGACTTAGATTCTTAACAGGTTTACAAGCGATAAACGGTCTGATTTTAATAACATGGTCAGCGACCATTGCATATTTTTCGATACAAAAGATGTGGAAGGAGCATGACATTGATTACCGAATTTAATTAACAAGTTAATAAGAATAATTATTAATCATTAACAAAAAGTACCTAACATGAGTGGTGAGAAAAAAAACTATATCAAAGCACTTCGATTTAATTGGCTAACTAAATATTATGATGTTGTGGTTTCATTAACAACAAGAGAGAAAACCTTTAAAAACAAATTGGTTGAATCTGCAAGATTGCAAGAAAACGATACTGTCCTAGATATAGGCTCTGGTACGGGGACCTTAGCTATTTTAATTAAGAAGTCAGAACCTGAGACCTCTGTAACAGGGCTGGATGGAGATATAGAGATAATTAAATTAGCTGAAAAAAAAGCTAATAAAGAGTCGCTCCAAATATCCTTCAATGAAGGTATGTCTTATGACTTACCATTCAATGATCTGGAGTTTGATCATTGTTTCTCAAGCCTGTTCTTTCATCATCTTACCACTGAAAACAAACAAAAAACCTTTGATGAAGCATATAGAGTGTTAAAAAAAGAAGGGCAACTACACATTGCAGACTGGGGGAAACCAGTCAATAAATTAATGAGGGTGCTGTTTTATATAGTTCAATTGCTTGACGGATTTAAAACCACAAAATTAAACATTGACGGGCTCTTACCTGATCTGATGAAGCGGTCAGGTTTTGTCCAAGTAAAAATTGTAGCTGAGTATTCAACTATGTTAGGAACAATGACTATTTATAGTGGGCGTAAAATATAAGCACTTTATTCTATAAGTAACTGTAACGTTTCAGTCAATTTATGAAAAGAATTTTTCCGTTACACATACAACTGGAATCAGCCATTATGATAAAACAATTGCATTTCATTGAACTAGGAAATCAAGATTATCAAACCATTGTTTTTCTTCATGGCCTGGGGGCTACACACAGATATTGGAAAGATGGAATAGCGGAATTAGCAACTAAATATCATGTGATTCTATTGGATTTATTAGGTTTTGGAGAGTCTCCAAAACCGTGGCAGAATTATACCCAAGAAAAACATTTACTCGCGCTTTATGCTGTCTTGAAAAACCATAAGCCATTCATAATTATTGGTCATTCTTTGGGTGCATCTCTTTCTCTTGCTTATGCACAACACTATCCAAAACAAGTTAAAGGCTTAATCTTAATGAGCTTTCCGGTATTTATCGATCAACCAAATGCTTACAGGTGGATGCGCAGGAAACCCAGCGGTTGGCTTTTAACAAATATCTTTGTTACAGCTTTAATTTGTATAGGTACAAGGTTTTTAGCAAGAAAAATATTGCATCATTTTTTAAAACAATATCCTAAAGACGTTATTGATGATTTAGTTAAACACAATATGTTTTCATCTACGACATCATTGTGGAATGTGATATACAACCAGTCTATTTTAAAAAATTTAGACCAGCTTGACTCCCAAATGAAAGTAACTTGCATACATGCAATCAACGATCAAAGCGCACCTTATGAAAACATCTATAGCTTAGTTGAAAGTCAAACCAATTGGGAATTGTGTGCATTGGATAAAGGAGACCATCATCCATGGCTATGGGAAAAAGAAATTAGTCTAGAAATTTTAAAATCAACATTAAAAAGAATTTAGTATCTGGAATATAAATTAGACCTACTTTTGAACCTAGTAATGCTTGCAACCGTACTTAGGTACGTGGTTTAGAATGGTTTTTAATATATATTTACTGAATCACTATTATGAATGATGATACAGCAACAAACTTTCAATATCAGGGCCACTCAAGCCACCTGGACCATTAGGGAAAATTGCCAAATGTGAGCATGTATGCCTTAGATTTTTGCATAAGATCGATCTTTGGGAACAAATCAAAATGAACAGTGAACACCAAATAACTATTGGAAAACTGGCCAACCAGGCTGGCGTCAATGTTGAAACCATTCGGTATTATCAACGAATAGAACTGATTAGAAAACCAACAAAGCCTGTGTCAGGTTTCAGACATTACGATGCATCATTGGTTAACACCATTAAATTCATCAAGCGCGCGCAACAGCTGGGATTTGTGCTTGCTGAAATCAAAGAGCTCTTAAACCTTGGTGATGGCAACTGTCATGATGTCAAAGCATTGGCTATTGAAAAAAGGCAGAAAATTATCGATCAGCTGAGTGATCTTAATTCCATGAAGACAGAGCTTGATGGATTAATTGATGCTTGTAATGAAACAGAAGACACACCTCATTGTGCACTCATTGATTCCTTGGCAAACAGTACTTGACCCTGTGGTTAACTACGGTGTTTATAATTGGTATTTTAAATAATGATAAACAGCAATGATCACAAATAAAAAAACCTTTATTACAGCAACATTAGCAGCCATAGGTGCCAGTGCTTGCTGTATTGGGCCATTGCTGTTATTTAGTTTGGGAATTAGTGGAACATGGATCAGTTCATTAACGACAATGGAGCCTTATAGTCCGATTTTTGCAGCCATTACCATCATCTTATTATGTTGGGCGTTTTATAGGCTCTATATCACTCCAGAGCAATGTGAAGATGGTAAATTATGTGCAGACAAAAAAGTTCTCCAGAATCAAAGAATTATCTTCTGGATAATATGTTGCATACTCATAAGCATGATTACATTCCAATATTACGCCGAATACATCATAGATTGAATTTATAGGAATAAAACAAATGTCGAAACAAAATAAATTAACTGGTCTGGTCTTAATATATTTATTAACGATGTCAACAGGTACTTTTGCGGTAACTAATGTTGTAACTTTAACTATTGAAAATATGACATGTAAGATGTGTGATATTACGGTAAGAAAAGCCATTGAAAAAGTGAATGGCGTAACTAAAGCAACAGTCGATTATGACAGTAAAACAGCTCAAGTTACATTTAACCCTGATAAAACTAATGTCGTGAAAATTGAAGAAGCCTCAACCATGGCCGGCTATCCTGCAAAGGTTAAGTCTGAGTAATTCAATGCAAATAGAACCCAGTCTTGAATCCACGATTACTTGTCCTCATTGTAATAAATCAAAAGACGAAACCATGCCATCTAATGCATGCCAATGGTTTTATGAGTGTTCATTTTGTCAGGCGGTACTTGAGCCTAACAAGGGGGATTGCTGCGTATATTGTTCCTTTGGGACTGTTAAATGCCCACCTTTCCAATTAGGTGATTCTTGTTGTAGTGCATGATGGGTTGTAGTGCATGATGGGTCGAATTGATCAACGATACAGTTAAGCTAATTATTTTTCAATTTACCCATATTTTGGTGGCTTACGTAAGATATTCATTAGAATTACTTATTCTTCATTCTTTGCAATCACATTCTTGAAGAGATTTAATGATGCCACAGTCACCAACTTTTTGATTATCTGAACATGAATCAGTGAGCATTTGTAATTGGGATTTTAAATTTCGGAGTTCTTTCATTTTGATTGTTACTAACCTTATTTGATCAGTAATGAGTTCATTGACTTCTTCACAAATGGCATTAGGGTTGTCTCGTAGTTCATTAATACGTTTAATATCGCTCAGTGACAGATCCAGGTGTCGGCAGTGTTTTATGAACTCCAGTTGATCGATGACTTTGTTATCATAGACTCTGAAATTACCCCCAGTTCTTCCTGCTGATTTAATCAAATCTTGAGACTCGTAATAACGAATGGTCTGAACAGGCAGGTCGGTTTTTTTAGAAACTTGTCCAATTTTCATATTTTACTCTTGACTCTATAGTAACTATAGATATTAAACTGCAAGCTTATTAAAAACAAGCTTATTTCAATGTCAGATACTTGCAGCAACAGTTGTAATAGCGTAAAGCTAAGTACAGGTCAAATCACAGAGGTTCCTGATCATGGTTCGATCAGTACCTTTGAAGTCACCAAAATGGACTGTCCTTCAGAAGAAAGTATGATCCGCATGGCGTTGGAAAACTGCAAATCTTTAAAAGCCATGGAATTTGATATACCTGGACGGATGCTGAGGGTTTACCACGAAAATGACGTCGATGAAATCAATCTAAAACTTATCAATTTAAACTTGGGGGCAAAACTGCTTGGCACCAATGAAATAGATTCTAAAAATCTCTCTGAAATCATAGACAATGCCAAGTCAGAAGATGGTAAGGAATTCAAAGTGCTCATTTGGCTATTAATTATCAATGCGGTGATGTTTGTGGTCGAATTCATTGTTGGGATAGTGGCCCAATCAACTGGTCTAATTGCTGATTCTCTTGATATGTTTGCAGATGCTGCTGTTTATGCCACGGCAATTTATGCAGTTGGTAAAAGTGATCAATTGAAATTGAAAGCTGCACACTTGTCTGGTTGGTTGCAAGTGTTATTAGGATTAGGTGCGTTATTTGAAGTCATGAGGCGATTTATTTACGGCAGTGATCCAGTTTCTACATTGATGATCTCTATGGGGTTGGTTGCATTGGTGGCCAACGTCACTTGTCTGATGTTAATTGCTAAGAAAAAGGATTCAGGTGCCCACATGAAAGCCAGTTGGATCTTTTCAGCCAATGATGTCATAGCCAATACTGGTGTGATTCTAGCAGGGGTACTTGTGATGTTGACAGGTTCGGCATTACCAGATTTGCTTATTGGGTTAGTCATCGTTGCTTTCGTTTTAAATGGTGCCAGACGAATTTTACAAATAAAGTCATAACGTGCTAACTGTATCTTACTTGAACAAACTGATAGAATAGAGGTCTTACGACAATGAAACAAAGACACATAAATTTAATGCGTTACAAACCACTCATTATCCTGCTTGTATTGGCTGTATCTTTTCAGTCCATTGCTGCTGTGTCTGATGTTCATCAATCTCACCAGTCCGGCATAGAACATCTAGAATTTGAACATGATCATGAGGGTCAGACAAATACCGATACTCAAGGTGATGTTAAGTCATTTGATTGCCACCATTGCTGTCATTGTCATGGTGGTCATTTCTCGTCATTACTACCTTCTGCATTGAGTTTAGTATATTTAGAACTTAACCAGGCAATTTATATTTCCGATCAATCATTTACCAACAGTCTAAAATCTAGGCTCTTACGACCACCCCAAGCTTAAATCTTATCAAAAACTTAGATTGAACTGCCGTTTCATCATACAGGTGCGGTGTTCATATACATTTGAAATTATTAAGATTTAGGAAACTTATCATGACTTATTTTAACAAGAGCGTGTCGCCTGGCATGTTCTTATGGCCCAATGCCACAAAATGGTTGTTGCTGCTAATATTAGCATCCTCAAACCAACTGATCGCTAAAGAACTTATTTTAGCAACCGCCATCAAGCTGACGGCAGAGCAAAACCCATCACTCAAATTGTTTGACTTCAAAGAGCGTGCCCTTAAAGGTGCTAAATATACGGCAGGATTAAATCCTGAAATTGAAGTCGGTTTTGAAGCTGAAAATTTCTCTGGCAGTACACCTTACACAGCTTTTGAACAAAGTGAACTCACTGTCTCACTTTCCTCAGTCATTGAACTTGGAGGGAAGAAAGATGCCAGGAAAAACTTTGCATTAAAACATTATGAGCTGCTTGATGCTCAAAAGAAAATTAAATCACTTGAGCTGATTGCAGAGGTGACTGATTTATTTATTGATGTCCTTGCTACGCAAGAGAGGATAAAACTTGCTAATGAATCTGTGCGATTAAGCGAGGATATTTATGAATCAGTTAAACTCAAAGCCAGAGCTGGTGCCATCAGCGATGTAGAGGTAAAACGTTCTTTTGCATCTCTCAAAAAAGCAGAGCTTACTCTACAGGCAGAGCAGCGCAAACTTGAAAGACAAAGCGTTAACTTAAGCTTGTACTGGTCTGAAAAAACACCCCAGTTCAGTCAGTTATCTGGAGCGTTGTTTGATTTTGGAACGGTCAAGGACATTGAAATTCTTTATGAAAATCTTGAGCAATCTAGTTTGATCCAAGTGCTCGCTATGAACCAACAATTGGCTGAATCTAAACTAAAGGTCGTTCAAGCCGATTCCAAAACAGATGTAAATTGGTCTTTAGGCGTTCGCAGATTTGAAGAGAGCAATGATGCAGCATTGACAGTTGGTATCAGTGTTCCTTTGTTTAAAGATAAAAGAAACCAAGGTGAGTTGGTTGAAGCTGAGGCAGTCATAGATTCATACAATTTTGAGCAGAGAGTTGCTTTGCTTGAGTTGTATGGTCAGGTTAATGAATTCTATTCACTCAGGGAAGCTTCCATTGAAAGGTACACGGCATTGGAAGATGAAATCATTCCAGCACTCTCACATGCCCTTGAATTGACCAGAGAGGCCTATTTAGACGGCAGGTATGGGTATCTAGAATATTCAGCGGCCAGAGCGGATCTGATCCAATCCAAGAAGTCATTGATTGATACCGCCACTGATGTTCTGAAATACGGTGTTCAATTAGAACGGATTATGGCAGAACCCATTTACATCAAAACCCAACAACCCCAAGGAGGTGACTCATGAAGTCAATTCTATTACAAATATCCATATTATTTTTCTTGCTCTCTTTTACATTAATGGCTTTGACTTCCGGTGACCATACTGATGGAGATGACCATGATGAGAATGAACAAATAGTTACAATTGATGATGAGATTGCCAGAAAGTCGATGATCAAGACCGAAATAGCCACATCTGGAGTCATCAATGAACAATTAAAAGTTTATGGCAAAACAGTTAACGACCCCAGTCAAGTAAGCCACATCAGAGCCAGATTCCCTGGCACAGTAGTTAATGTCAATGTTCAAATTGGAGATACTGTCAAAGTGGGAGACACGCTGGCTTTTGTAGAATCTAACGAAAGTCTGAAAAAATACCCCATCAAAGCCCTTATGCCTGGTGTGATTGTAGCCAGACACGCCAATCCCGGTGAAATGGCGCTTGACCAGGTACTTTTTACGGTGGCTAACTTCGAAAAGATTTGGGCAGAGTTACAAGTTTTCCCAGGCCAGTTAAGCCAGATTAAAAGTGGTCAAAATGTAATGATTTCTGGGTCTGAAAATACTGTGGTTGCTGAAATTGAACACATCATTCCATCCCAAAATGAAAAGCCATACTCCATTGCCAGAGTGTTAATCAATAATCAGACTCAAGAATGGACCACTGGATTATTGGTTTCAGGGCATGTGAGTGTTAACACCACTCAGGCAGATTTGGTGGTTCCCACCAAAGCCATTCAAATCATTGAGAACAATTCTGTGGTGTTTGTGAAAAATGGGCAGACTTATTCTGCACATGTTGTAAAACCTGGTCGCACAGATGGTCAGTTCACTGAAATTCTATCTGGGCTCAGTATTGGAGATGAGTATGTCTCTGAGAACAGTTACCTAATTAAGGCTGATATAGAAAAATCAGGCGCTTCGCACGATCACTGAAGGAGGATACAATGATTGAATCAATTATTAAAGCCTCTATCAAGAGGCGCTGGTTGGTGATGGCAGGTGTTTTGCTGTTGATTGGGACAGGCGTATGGAATTATCAGAAATTACCGATAGATGCAGTTCCTGATATCACCAATGTTCAAGTTCAAATCAATACAGAAGCACCCGGGTTTTCACCACTTGAAGCTGAACAAAGGATTACTTATCCGGTTGAAACTGCTCTGGCAGGGATACCCAAACTGTCCTATACCCGATCTTTATCCCGTTATGGGTTATCGCAGGTAACAGTTGTTTTTGAAGAAGGCACCGATCTGTACTTTGCCAGAAACCTCATCAATGAAAGGCTAGGTGCCATCAAAGGATTATTACCAGAAGGTTTAGAACCTGAGATGGGTCCTGTTGCTACCGGCTTGGGTGAGATTTTCATGTACACCGTCGAGGCCGAAGAGGGGTATGTTCAGGATGACGGAACGACCATTGACTCAACAGAGCTTCGTGAAATTCAAGACTGGATCATAAAACCACAACTGTCACTGGTTCCAGGTGTTACTGAAGTTAATAGTATTGGTGGTTTTAACAAGCAATACCATGTCAATCCCAGCCCTGAGAAGATGCTGAGTTATGAGATATCTTTTGCAGACATCAGCCAGGCACTTGAATTGAACAATGCCAATGTGGGCGCAGGCTATGTTGAGACCAATGGTCAGCAAATTCTCATCAGATCACCCGGTCAACTAAAAACCATCCAGGACATTGAGGATGTGGTTGTTAAGAATATCGATCATGCTCCGATTAAAATCAAGGACATTGCTGATGTTGGTATTGGTAAGGAGCTTCGTACTGGTGCGGCCACTCAAGGTGGCCAGGAAACAGTGCTTGGAACGGCCATGATGTTGGTTGGTGAAAACTCCAGAGCAGTTGCACTTTCGGTGGCCAAGAAGATTGATGAGATCAAAAGCACTTTACCTGATGGTGTGATGATTGATTCAGTGTATGACCGAACAACCTTGGTTGATAAAGCCATTTGGACGGTACAAAAGAACCTGACTGAAGGTGCTTTGCTGGTCATAGTGATCTTGTTTCTTTTATTGGGGAACTTTAGGGCTGCTTTGATCACGGCTGCAGTTATACCATTGGCTATGTTAGCCACCATCAGTGGCATGGTAGAAGCTGGCGTTTCGGCCAATTTGATGAGCTTAGGCGCATTGGATTTTGGCCTGATTGTTGATGGTGCGGTGATTATCATCGAAAATTCCATCAGGCGACTTTCTGAAGCCCAGAAAGGCAAACGCACATTGCCATTAAAAGAACGTCTTGAACTGGTATTCACCGCAACCAATGAAGTAATTCGCCCGAGTTTGTTTGGTGTGATTATCATTACTGTCGTTTATATTCCATTGTTCTCGCTGACTGGTGTGGAAGGTAAAATGTTTCACCCCATGGCATCCACTGTAGTGATGGCATTGTTATCAGCGTTGATACTTTCATTCACTTTTATTCCTGCAGCCATCGCTTTATTCATGACAGGAAAAGTCAGTGAGAAAGAAAGCATCATCATTCGTGGAGCCAAATCAATCTATCAACCCATGCTAAAAGTAGCCATTAAGTTGCGTTGGTTGGTATTGGTCGGTGCCATGGTATTGGTTAGCTTTGCTGGTTGGCTATCGACAAGATTGGGCTCAGAGTTTATACCCGAACTTAATGAAGGTGATATTGCCATGCATGCCATGAGAATTCCTGGAACTGGACTTGACCAAACCATCCAAATGCAAAAAATCTTGGAAGAGCGGATTTTAGAATTTCCTCAAGTTGCAAAAGTGTTTGCCAAAATTGGTACACCTGAGGTTGCCACTGATCCGATGCCACCCAATGTGGCGGATAATTTCATTATGCTTAAACCAAGGGATCAATGGCCAGAGCCATCTTTGACTCAAAGTGAGCTGGTGGAACAAATTGAACAAGCTGTGCTTGAGCTACCTGGTAACAACTATGAATTCACCCAACCCATCCAGATGCGGTTCAATGAACTTATTTCAGGGGTCAGGGCAGATTTGGGGATTAAAGTGTTCGGGGATGACTTGGATCAACTGCTTAAATCCAGCAATGAAATACTTGAAGTGATCGAACAAATCGATGGCGTGGCCGATGCCCGTGTTGAACAGGTCACTGGTTTACCCATGTTGTCGGTGATTCCAGATCGTGTGTCCTTATCGCGTTATGGCATCAATGTGGCCGATGTTCAACATGTAATTCAAACAGCCATCGGAGGACAAGGGGCTGGTATTATTTATGAAGGCGACAGGCGCTTTGAAATCATGGTGCGCTTGGATGAATCATTGCGCAGTGATTTGGGTCGATTGTCTGAACTTCCAGTTCCGCTGAATGATGGCAGCTATGTGCCATTAAGTGAAGTGGCTGAGCTAATCCTGGCGCCAGCGCCCAATCAGGTCAGTAGAGAAAATGGTAAACGTCGTGTGGTGGTTACTGCCAATGTCAGGGACAGAGATTTAGGGTCATTTGTTGATGAAGCGAAATTGAAAATAACATCAGGTGTGAAGCTTCCTGCCGGATACTGGCTTGATTATGGTGGTACCTTCGAACAGTTAGAATCTGCCAGCAAGAGGCTGTCAATAGTGGTGCCAATCACTCTGATCATTATCTTCGGTTTATTGATTATGGCATTCAGCTCCTTTAAAGATGCATTGATTATTTTCACCGGTGTGCCATTGGCACTCACTGGTGGCGTGATCTCACTTTGGTTAAGGGGCATGCCATTTTCCATATCAGCAGGTGTAGGCTTCATTGCATTATCAGGTGTGGCCGTGCTCAATGGATTGGTGATGCTATCTTTCATACGTGATCTTTGGGCATCAACAGGCGATCTATATCATTCAGTGATCAAAGGCGCCATGACCCGCCTGCGACCGGTGTTAATGACAGCACTTGTGGCCAGTTTAGGCTTTGTGCCTATGGCGTTAAACACAGGCACTGGTGCGGAAGTACAGCGACCTTTGGCCACGGTGGTCATTGGTGGCATTATTTCATCAACCCTATTAACTTTATTTGTCTTACCCATTTTATTTGAATGGTTTTCAAGAGACAAAAAAAGCTCGGAAGAACAATCATGAGTACCGAAGAACACAATGTGGATGATGGGCATGACCACAATCATGATAAAAGTAGCTACTTACCAGCCATAATTTCACTGGCTTTAATGCTTTCAGGTTTGACACTTGAATTCATATTAAAACCTGATTTTTTCGTAGGCTGGATTCTGATTGGGTGGTACGTTGCGGCGTACCTTCCTGTGGCCTTACCGGTAATCAAAGAAACAATTGTAGCGCTCAGAAAAGGAGATATATTCACTGAATTTTTCCTCATGAGCATCGCCACCATTGGTGCCATGTTCATAGAACAGTACCCTGAAGGTGTCGCTGTTATGTTGTTTTACGCGGTGGGTGAACTGTTTCAAAACGCAGCAGTTAACAGAGCCAAGGAGAACATCACTGCATTACTTGATGTCAGGCCCAAAACAGCTCATGTATGGCAAGGTGATCAATACCAAACGGTTGACCCAGAAAAAGTAGAAATTGGCGACAAGATTCAAATCAAAGTCGGTGAGAAAGTGCCACTTGATGGCAAACTCATTTCCAATAAGGCAAGTCTAAACGCAGCTGCCATAACAGGTGAGAGTAAACCACAAAGCTTGTTAAAAGGTGAAAATGTATTGGCAGGTTCAATCAATCTTGAATCAGTGATTGAGGTTGAAGTTGATAAGTTATACAACGATTCATCAGTCGCTAAAATACTTAATCTGGTGCAGAACGCCACTGCCAAAAAAGCCAAAACAGAATTGCTCATCAGACGTTTGGCTAAAATCTACACACCAATCGTCGTGTATTTGGCCATAGCAATTTGTGTGGTTCCTTACTTTTTTGTTGAATCTTATCAGTTCCAAGATTGGTTGTACCGAGCCTTAGTGTTCCTGGTGATTTCGTGCCCTTGCGCTTTGGTTATATCTATTCCGCTTGGGTATTTTGGCGGATTAGGTGCTGCATCAAAAAATGGCATTTTGTTCAAAGGTGCTACTTATATGGACACACTGACCCAAGTGAATACGCTGGTAATGGACAAGACTGGTACTGTAACCAAAGGGACATTTACAGTGAAAGAAATCAGCATTTCAAACCAAATGCCAGAGGATGAATTCATGAGTTATGTTTTGTCACTTGAAAAAACCTCAACCCATCCCATCGCTAAAGCCATCATGCAATATGAACACTCAGGTGGAATTAGTGATGCCATTGATGTTGAAGAAATAGCTGGCAAAGGCTTGAAGGGGTCTGTTCAGGGCAAAACGGTATTGGCCGGTAATAAAAAATTACTGGACCAATTTAATGTCAGCATGCCTGATGAAATATCAGATATCGTTGACAGCATTGTGATTGTTGTCATTGATGGGGAGTACTCAGGGTATGTAACGATTTCAGATGAATTAAAAGAAGATGCCAATCAGACCATCTCAGCAATCAGAAGTTTAGGTATCAATGAAATTGTCATGCTCTCAGGAGACAAAGACTCCATCACTCAAAAGATTGCCAAAGAATTGTCAATCAGCCAAGCACGAGGAGGGATGCTACCTGAGGATAAGTTGAACCATGTAGAAAAGCTAAAAGAAGATCCAACTAAAATCATTGCTTTCATGGGTGATGGGATCAATGATGCACCCGTGTTGGCCACCAGTCACTTAGGTATAGCCATGGGAGCCAATGGCAGTGATGTGGCCATAGAAACAGCAGACATGATCATCCAGACTGATCAACCTTCAAAATTTGTTACAGGGTTTAACATCAGCAAGTCCACACAACAAGTTATCTGGCAAAACATCATCCTCGCATTTGGTGTGAAGGTTATTGTGCTGATTTTGGGAGCTGCTGGTATGGCAACATTGTGGCAAGCGGTGTTTGCTGATGTGGGTGTCGCATTGCTAGCAATTTTAAATGCTGTCAGATTGCAGAAAATGGAATGGTGAATTGGAGTAAAAGCAAGCTGTTTTTTTCTATGGCTCACTTCTGTTTTTGACCAGTTGTGCCTCATGTAAAATTATTTTCTTGACCCTATAGTAGCTATAATGTTTATAATTGCAAATGCCAATCATTATCATTATATTTTTATGAAAACTGCTAATACCACTTTATTTCCTAATCAGCCAATTGTGAATAAACTTAACTATAATCACTATTGGTTGTTTGCATTGCTATTCATCTCTCAAGTTGCACATGGCATCACTCCAAGTGATGCTAAAGAGCTTAGACAGATGACTCAACTAGCTGAATACATTGCAGCTGACTATTCTGAGGCGGTTGAAAATGGCCAGGTAATTAATCAGGGTGAGTATTTAGAGATGCTGGATTTTTCAAATATATTATTGGATAACAGCAGTAAGAGAGAGCAACTGGGAACAAACTTTAGCAAAATTAAAAGTCATTCGAAAATTTTAAAAAATGCCATTCAAAATAAGCATGAACTTGGGATTATAAAAGATCAAGTATCAATCATTCGTAATTTGTTGATAGCATCAATGCCGGAAATCAAACTGCCAACTGCAGTAATTGATTCAGATAAAATCAAGTCAATTTACTTAAATCAATGCACTGGTTGTCATGGGGTTAGTGGAGCAGGGGATGGAAGCTTATCATCTAACTTAAATCCAAAGCCTACTAATTTCTTAGATAAACAAAGAGCTGATAATAGATCTATTCTTGGACTGTTTGATGCCATTTCAAATGGAATTGACGATACCGCCATGCAGGCATTTGATAATTTAAGTGAAAATGAACGTTGGTCATTGGCTTTTTATGTAGGTAGTTTGGCTTATGAAACTGATGAAGAAATTGAAAATGATCATAAAAGTGATCTGACCTTAAATGATTTTGTTAATTACAGTCCTGAGAAGCTCTCATCTTTGAACATAAATAAAATTGAGTGGTATCGTAACAACCCCGATTACTTCTTTAACAATACAGAGGATTCGTTTTCAATAGCACGAACACAATTATTGAGTTCTTTAAATGCATATGAAAACCAGAATATTGATCAAGCCAGTACATTAGCAGTTAGTGCATATCTTGATGGTTTTGAACTTATAGAAAACTCACTTGATACCATGGATCAAGATTTGAGAAAACAGATTGAAGCTAAAATGATGGGAATTCGTCAAATCATAAAAACGCCGAATAACAATGAAAAATTAAATTCTGAGGTATATGAAACAATAGAGCTGTTAGACGAAGCAAAGTTTTTACTCTCAGAGACCAAGTTATCTAATAGAACACTTTTCTCTGTAAGTTTGGTAATCATTTTGCGAGAAGGCCTGGAGGCTATACTTGTTATCATCGCTTTAACAATGGTGCTGATTCGAACAAACCGCAGGGATGCCCTTAAATATGTACATTTTGGATGGATCACAGCCTTATTGGCTGGTTTTGGCACATGGGTCGTTGCTCAATCATTGATAGCTATCAGTGGAGCGAGTAGGGAAGTCATGGAAGGAGTGGCTGCATTATTTGCTGCCATTATATTATTGTATGTAGGCGTATGGATGCACAGTAAAAGTAGCGCATCTCAGTGGCAATCATATATTAAAAAACATATCAATTACCACTTGAGCACTGGCTCATTGTGGGGCATTGCAATACTTGCATTTGTTGCGGTGTACAGAGAAGTTTTTGAAACCGTTTTATTTTATCAATCTTTACTGACTCAGGCTTTAGGTGATCAGTTCAGAATTATAGGTTCAGGATTTATTGCCGGAATTTTAGTATTGGCTGGACTGGCATGGGGATTAGTAAAATATTCAATTAAGTTACCAATTTCAAAGTTCTTCAGTTTTACTACATATTTGTTATTGGCCTTATCATTCATATTAATGGGAAAAGCCATAGCAGCACTTCAAGAAGCCGCGATTGTTTCTGCTACACCTATGCCCATCACTTTCCAAATTGACCTTCTTGGCCTATATTCAACATGGGAGGGAATAGGATCTCAAATACTTATACTACTGGCTTTTATTATTATCCAGTTTTTTCCCAAGTTATTTAAAGGCTCAAATATTAGCAGGCAAGAACAACAAGCAGACTAATGAATCTCTAGCTTCCTTAATTGGGTTAATACCAGATTCAACTCCAATTGACGGATTGCTAAAATTTACAGCCAGTAGTATTTTTTTAATACTATCTTGACTCTTTAGTTACTATAGATATTAAGATTGCAAATAACAAGTAATTGAGAGATTTATGCAAGCTAACCAATTAAATAATACAGAATGTGAAACTGAAATCATCACAGACCAATATATCCAAAAAACTCCTATATTGGATTTTGACTCACCAAAGATTCAAAGTCTGATTAAATCCCGTGATTGGACAAACCTGAATGACTATGAAAAGATTGGTGCAGCCTATGAATATGTCCGCGATGAAGCGCTATTTGGATACAACAAAAGCGATGACATTCCTGCAAGCCAAGTTCTTTCAGATGGCTACGGTCAATGTAATACCAAAGGAAATTTATTGATGGCTTTACTTCGAGGCCTTGGTATAGCTTGCCGGTTTCATGGGTTTACGATTGATCAAAAATTACAGAAAGGTGCCATACCAAATTACATCTTTTGGCTTGCTCCCAAATACATCATTCATAGTTGGGTTGAGGTTTACCACAAAGGGCGGTGGATTAATTTAGAAGGTTTCATCCTGGACAGAACATACTTGAATGCGATCAAAGCAAAATTCCCAGATGAACAAGGATCATTTTGTGGGTATGGCGTAGCAACTAAATGCTTGGCAGACCCTGAAGTTGAATGGATAGGAAAAGATACCTATATTCAAAAGGAAGGCATCCATGATGACTACGGTGTCTATGCTTCCCCTGATGATTTTTATTCTCAAGTTGGAACGAATCTGTCTGGAATTAAAAAATGGCTGTATGAGCGGTTAATTCGGCACTTAATAAACAGAAATGTATATCTGCTTAGAAAAATGTAGCTTGACTAGATTTTTTATAATCATTGTAATCACTTGACAACCTCGATTTATTCGACCACAATAGAGTCTTTAAAAATCGAGGCGCATGTGTGAGCACAAATTTCAAAGCAAGTGATAAAAAGGTTGATGTTATCAGCAGATTGAGCCTTTTAGGGATTTCTATCGATCAAGTTAGAGAAATCGCTTTAAGGGCAATTACCGCTAAGTACAATGCAGTTAGCAATCATCCTCAAAATGCAGGAGGGATGTTGGCATATATTGAAGGTGTGAAAACATTGAGGGACGAACTTGGAAAAGACAGTGATTGGGAAGTTTCCAGACCAAATAATATGGAAACTATTAGAAACTCTATTACTAAAATTGAATTTGCATATTCGAATGTTGACTATGCTTGCAGGGAAGAACATAACCCACAGCCTATCTCAAAAAAAGGTAAGGCCTCAAAAAAAGCAGTTAATAACAACCAATTACCTTTATTTGAAGATAACTGTGATTCTTCTCCAGTTGGAAACTATCAGTTGTGGTACGTATTAGTCAGTGAAAAAAATGGCCATATCAATGCTGAGGTTTCACTGCCTACATCAATGGAAGATGGTTGCTTTACAATGTTTAAAGAACGTATATTCTGCGTGATTAATGCAACTTCTGATGAAATTGGTGATCTTTACGATATGTTCACTGATGAAGTAGAATACGACGACGAAATTACCATATCAAAAAAATGACTCGAACATTCAACCCAAACAGGCTATCTTTGGCCAGGAAACGAAACAGATTGACTAAAAAGTCCCTGGCTTCATTAGTTGGGTTGACACCTGATTCTATAACTAGACTAGAAAATGGCTCTCAGTCTCCACAAGATGAAACTATCAACAAGTTAAGCAATGCACTTAAATATTCTGAAAATTTTTTTTTCAAAGATGACCCAGACATGATAACTGCTGATAATGTTAACTTCAGAAGTCTATCAACTATGATTGCCAGAGATAGAGATGCTTTTCTTGCTGTGGGCAGTTTGTCTTTCGATATTATTGATTGGGTTGACTCTAAATTTGTTTTACCTAAATTAAATGTACCAGATTTAAGTGTGGGTTACACACCAGATTCAGCGGCAGCTGTATTAAGAGACCAATGGGGAGTAGGGCAACAGCCTATCAGTGATCTTATTAAATTGATTGAATCAAAAGGTGTTAGGGTTCTCTCATTGAATGAAAGCATTGAAACTGCAGATGCCTTTTCATTGTGGAGAAATGGTGTTCCTTATATTTTTTTAAATGGAAATAAAACCGCGGAAAGAACCAGGTTTGATATTTCGCATGAGCTTGGCCACATAGTGTTACATCGAGGTGGGCGAGTTAAGGAATCTCCAATTAAGATTATTGAGAAAGAAGCAGATACATTTGCATCATGTTTCCTAATGCCTGAATGTGACGTTCGCTCCAGTGTAAATGGATTTATTACAATTGATAGGCTATTGAAATTGAAACAGAGATGGAAAGTATCACTTTCAGCACTTAATTATCGGATACACAAACTAGGGATTATTACTGATTGGCAATATAGAACTTTTTGTATCGAAATACGAAAGAGGTATGGAAAAACTGAACCTGACTCAATCAAGAGTAATGGATCCTCATTATGGAGAATGATTTTTTCTGAGCTTTGGAAAGATAAAATCACAATAAATCATATAGCTAGAGAATTATCACTCCCTGTTAATGAAATTATTAATTTAACCAAGTTTGAGTCTCTAGATGTTGTTAATTACAAAGAAAAACTTAAGCTCGTGAATTAGCTCAGCTAAATTACATATAATGAAGGAATTAAATGGAAAATAACTCCCCCCTAGTTAATTTATCACTGCTTGAGTGCTTAAAAGGCGAGAAGTATAGAGATGAATTGGATCTATATATGCCATTTTTGGCAAATATTCTTATTGAGTTAGGAACTGATGTAATTGATAAAGAGTTGCTCCAGGCTACTTTTCAAGATAAGTTTAAAATAAACATACCACTAACAGCATTAAATTCAATACTTGTAAGAGCAAAGAAAAACAACTTTCTTAGAAAAAAGAACGGATGTTTGTTCATTCAACATGATGTTATAAAACAGATTTCCGACCAAAATAAATCAAAAAAAGAAGAAATTCAGCAATCAGTGAATTTAATTTCAGAGTCATTTATTGATTTTGCAAAATTACACTTTGACCAAACGCTTGATTTTGAATTTGCTGAGAGTTCTTTATATGATTTTATAAGAGCGAATATTTCTATATTTGCAGATAGTATCGGTAAAGATAAGCCACAAAAAAAAGCTAAAATCAAAAATAAAGATTACTTAATGGCAATGTTTATTAAGTACATCCACGATGAGAAAAAGTCTCTGATTCCTGAGATTTCAAAAATTGTTAAAGGCACACTATTAGCAAATTATTTGACGTTTGCTGATAAAACTGTTCAAAAAAAGAAATTTACTAACATATCTGTTTATTTAGATACTCCAATTATTATGGGCCTTCTGGGTTGGGATGGCCCCAAAAGAGAGAACTCATTAAAAGAGTTAATAGACTTACTTATTGATCTTAAAGTAAACATCCATGTTTTTGATGTCACATTACGAGAAATTAAAGCAGTTTTAAATAATTGGGCTAGGTCTTTAGAACTAAAGAAATATGAAAATATACATGAAAAAACACGGCAGTTATTCGAAAGTAGGGGGACCAGACCAGAGCATATTGAAACAGAAATTGCTCTATTAGAAAGTAATTTAGTTAATTTAGGGATTTCTTTAGTGGACAACTATACCTTAAACCCTAAGTTTTGTTGTGATGAGGAGAAATTAGAAAAGTATTTAAGAAGAATTTTTAAAAGTAATAACAGTAGGGTACATGATACTCAATGCGTTGCTATGGTTTATAATTCTAGAGAAGGGAAGACTGTCAGTTCGTTAAATAAAACCTTTTCAATTTTCATATCATCGAATAAATATTTAGCAGAAGTCACAACTAGGTTTTTTAAAAATGATATTGAGCCAAACTCTATTCAATTAGTTGCATCAGAAAAATGGTTGGCAACTTTTTTATGGTTAAAACATCCTGAAAATTTTAAAAACTTACCTTTTGACCTGCTATTGACTGAAGCATATAGTGCGCTCAATACTGATGATAGATTTTGGAATGGGTTTTTACGGAGGCTAAAAGACCTTAAATCTAAAGGGGAAATTTCTGAGGAGGATTTCAATACAGTTCGGTGGAATAGCTCTACATTTTCAATGGCTCAAAAAGCTTCAGTACTTGGAGGGGATGAAATACCAGATGAGGATATTTATGAAATTGTCGCCAATGTAAAAGCCAAAGAACATGAGAAAATCAATGAAACAGTTAAAAAGCAAGAGAACAAAATAATAGCTTTAAGTGGCTCTATTGATGGTATGAGCACTAATATTAGAAAGTTTTTTAATCCTGTCAGTCACATCATTGCTTTAATTACGACCTTGGTTTATTCAATCCTTTGGATAATTGGGACTTATTTTTATGGGCCACAACTTTTTACATCCAGTGTTAGTAAATTTGATAGCTCAAGTTATAAATATCTAATTTATCTTTCATTTTTAATGATAACAGTGATTGCAATTTTTTCAGCTTTTAAGATGGGAATAAAGCTGTATAAGTTTTGTCAGACTAAAGTTTACGATAAATTCATACATAAATTCATCAACTAAAAATGTAACTAGCCTATGATATTAACAACAATATATCTTCTTATGTCCGATACGCTTTAGTATTGGACATATTGTAGCGGTCCATATATAATGCCATTTTGATTTAAATATTTACATCATGGCCATCAAAAAACCATTTCCTTTATATCCTGTGTACAACGAATTGAAAGAAATCTCTTTATCAGACTATCCTCAGCTGAAAGCTGAATTAGAAAAAATGAATAACTGGCAGCGACAGCATTACCGCTGGGGCCAAATGTTTCTTGAGTATATTGGTAGAAACAAATCTGAACACACATACACAAGATTCAGAAATGAAACAGAAAGGTTTTTGTTATGGGCTATTTTAATTAAAGATAAACCAATTAATGCTTTCAAAAAATCTGATGTTCTTGAGTACGCAGATTTTTGTTGGAAACCACCAGCTTCTTGGATAGCTGCCCACAACCACGATAAGTTTACATGGGATGATGGTTTCTTCAAATCAAGTAAGTCATGGCGTCCATTTAAGCTACAAGCAGCTAAAAGCCAAAAAAATAAAGAAGTACAAAAGAAAAAATATAAACCATCACAACAAACAATGGCTTCAACATTTACGGGAATTATTTCCTTTTTTAACTACCTCATGGGTGAAGAGCTGGTGCTTGGCAATCCAGCCCAAATTGCTAAAAAAGACTGTAAACACTTCATCATAGAGTCGCAAATCAAAGAACCGAAGCGGTTGACTGAAGATCAGTGGCAATTTGTTTTAGATACTGCCGTATACATGGCAGATGAAAATCCATTGTATGAGCGTAATTTATTTATCATTGCTTCACTCAAAGTTTTATTTTTGAGGATTTCAGAGCTCTCAGAGCGAAAAGAATGGTCACCTGAAATGGGACATTTCTGGCAAGATTCAACTAAAAACTGGTGGCTTCGTGTATATGGGAAGGGACGAAAGATTAGGGATGTGACTGTACCACCAGATTATCTCAAGTTTTTAACCAGGTATAGGGAGTCTAGAAATTTATCACCCCTACCCGATAGCAATGATAAGTCAGCTCTGATTGAAAAAATCCGCGGAACTGGAGGAATGACATCTCGACATTTAAGAAGACTTGTACAAGACACATTTGACCAAGCGCATAAAGTTATGAGTAAAGCGGTGAGCTCCAGCGAAGCTAGAAAGTTAAAAGAAGCTACTACACACTGGTTGAGACACACAGGAGCGAGCATGGAAATCGAACGTGGTCGAGCTCTCAAAGATTTGTCCGAGGATTTAGGTCATGCCAGTATGGCGACTACTGATACAGTGTACGTACAAACAGAAAATAAAGTCAGGGCTGAAAGTGGCAAATCTAGAAAAGTGGATTTAAAAAAATGATACATAATCCTAAACCTAGAAAAGTTAGTAATTAATTTTAATACTTTCAACAACTTAATTAGTCATTGTTACAGAATCTGACTAAATATAGCCCATCAGCCATGTTCGAATAAACACTTCTAATACATCATTTAAATGATTATCAATATGTTACATCTATCTTTTAAATAATTTTCTATATAAATGACTGTAGGATGGTTATCAGTACTCTTATGTTACTACTGAAGACCCAAAAGTTTAACTTTAAAGAATAAATCCAATTCTATAAATTGGTGTAAAATGTTTGAACTTGATTGTGAAATTGGTGGTTGATAGTATCTATGTACAGCCATCAACAGTAATTATGAGCGCTGAAACCAGAAGTAGAACTAAGTACCAAGTCTTGTTGTTATTATGTTTCCTGGCATTTAATGCCCCAGCACAAAACACGGCAATTTCATTGTATGAAACAATCCAAGTAGGTGAAGCCACTTATTATGACAACACAGGCTCCGGAGGCAATTGCACCATATCTTCGACTCTGCCCGCATGGGGAAATGACGTCGACTTTGAAGCTGCTTTAAGTCCTACCCTATATGCATCAGGCGATCAATCCGGTGGATGTGGTACGTGTTTTGTTGGTACTTATTTAGGAACCGGTTCCGGCCTGACACCACCACCTGCAGTGTTCACCGGACTGGTGGTTGACCAATGTTTGGGTTGCAGCACCGAAGATCTCGATCTTGCCATGCCCAGTGGTGATGGTCGGTGGGACATTGACTGGCAAGCCATAGACTGCCCAGTGGGAAACACTAAACTAGCTTATTTATTACAAGGCTCTAACTCATTCTATATTAAGGTCGGTGTGAGGAATCACCGCATCGCTGTCGAAGCAGTACAAATTCAATCAACCAGCAGTTCACCCTATATTACCTTAAATCGCACTTCGGATAATTTTTTCACATGTTCAGGTTGCGACACACCTATGGAATACCCCATACCAATCAGAATTTTGGGAGTTAATAATCAAGTCATCGAAGACTTTATTCCAGCATTGGTTAACGATGTCTTACAAACAGGTCTTGAGAACGAACAGTTTTTATCAATCGATGACATCATTTTTATTGATGATTTCGATGACCTGGGTTTTTAGGCTTTTAGCCACTGAGGACACCCAAGCACAGATGGAATCCAGGCGTTTTAAATGTTGAATAAAGCCTTGTTAATCGCTGAACCTCATAATAAATTAAATTTAGCCATTGGATTAATTATCCGCTTCATCTGTCTGTTTATTCTGCCTTTTTTCAACTTCAGCTTGGCGTGTATATACCAAATCAACTGATTGCGCTTCTCCTTGGGTGGTTTCCAGGTTAAGGTATTTGTTGATTTTGTATTTAATTAACCAGTAACCCAGTTGATCAAATAAGCCTTGGTTGTAGGAGACATAAAAGCGGTTGCCTAAGTTTTTTCCAGCTTCCAGTACGGTATCCTGTTCGTCATTGCCACCTTTGATGGTGAATACGTCAATGCCAAATTGGTTTTGGATTTGGTTGAACAGTGGGCTGGTTTGACTGATTCCGAGTAGCAAGGCGGTTTGTTCTAACGCGGCAGCATCGAGGTTGTTGGCATTGTTAATCCCCTGCCCGGTCATGATGTAAGTCAGTTTTTCCACATCGGGCACTTCCGGATTTGAGTACAGCGTGGACCTTAAATTGGTTAGCGTGCCACCTAACTCAACGCCAGCCACCACATCATCGCTGGTGGCTTTTCTGGCTGCTTTCACGGCAATTTTGGGGTTGTCTAATTGTCCATTGAAATTTAATTCGCCGGTGATAATATCCAGCTTTTGGTTGTAGATTTCATAGGTGCCATCGACCAGGCTCAAATTTCCATAGGCTTGGAGTTTTTCATTCACTCCTTGTTTTAGTTGAATACCACCTTGTAAATCAGCATCCAGACCGGTTACATCCAATTCGATGACATCTTTGATTTTGGCATTTAAATCCAGCACCACTTGATAAGCTGTCTCTTCATCTTCTTCAGCTGTTACTACCACCAGATCAGCACTGTTACTGACGGTGCTCGGTGGCAATTGGCTGACTTTAACGTGTCCATAATCAATGACGATGTCTCCACGCAAGTCTAACTGCTCGTTGGTGGCTTTGATTTGAACGTCTGGAGTCACATTAAACTTGGCCTGAGGGGTGTTTACCACCATAAAACTATTGCCCGTTACCCTGCCCTGGTATAACCAGCCCTTATCTGTCAAAGAGAGTTCTCCTTGAGATGTGACTTCTCCTTCATTAGATTTTGGAACATTAATGCCATGGTATTCAATCACATAGACCGGTTTGTTCGCCCCGGTTGTACTGATGTTAATGGTACTTTGTTCGATCAAAGTACCCAATCTGGCCAGTTGTAAATACCCTTCTGGCTGGGATAAGTTGAAATTAATCCTGGGTTGATCAAGTGTACCTTGGATATCACCGCTGATTTGCAATTGACCTTGGATTTCGCTGACCTCTTCTGTTAATTCGGCAATAAACGCCGTATTGATAAATTTGCCGCTTAAACTCGCATCGATGGTAGATGACGTGCCAGGAGATGAATGGATGGTACCTTGAACCTTGAATTGGCTGCCATCGGACCATTCGGTTTCACCGTTAAGTGTGACTTGGCCTTGGTTGGTGCTGGCTTGCAGGATTAAAGTTTCAATGTCGGCTTGGTATTCATTTTTAGAAACGCCTGCTGTTTTAATCTCGCCACCATTAAGCGCCAAGCGACCATCTATGATCAGGTTGTCAGGTGACCAATTAAAATCTGCCTGTCCATCTGCCAATCCAATGATTTCCAATCCTTGTGGTAGCCAGGTCTTAAAGGCCAAAACATTGAATGCGCTCATGCTGATGGCACCTGACAACGCTTCGGTGCCGGCGATGTCTTGCAGCTTGATGCAAAGGGTTCCTGCGGAAACTCCCAACCAACATGCTTGTTCTATTTGTAAGCGCTGATTATAGGTAATCCCCACGGGTGATTGTAGCTCGATGGTTTCCTTGGCATTATTGGTTTCATTGGATTCTTTGGTATCTAGGACCAGTTGGTGTTGGTTTAATTGTCCTTGCCAAGCCACGCCAACACCCAGTTCAGTCAAAGTTTTGATGGGTGATTTTTGGGCATCCATCAACCCACCTGAAAAGTCACCTGAAGTCGTTAGGTCTGGGGTGGTCATGGCAAAACTGATTTGGTGCTCATCTAACCAGCCAGTTTGATTAACTTGGGCATTGTTGATTGCAAAACTGTTGAATACGGCTTGGGAAATGTTAATTGTTGAAGTCAAATCTGACTCCCACACACCTTGGCTGCTGATGCTCAATTGATCGATGTGGTTGTTTTGGTATTTGAACTCAGTGACTTGTAAGTTCAAGTCAATATTGGGCTGTTGCTGTTGTCCTGACAGTTTCAAATCGCCCACCACCTGGCCCTTTAGTGATGAACTCAGCAACGACAGTTCGGTGGCATTAACTGCAGCCACCAAATCAACTTCATTGGCTGTCATCTGTCCGTTCATGGTGATTTCATTGTCACCCAGTTTGATTAGCAGGTTGTCACTGCTGATGGCCTCTGACTGATACACAACAGCTCCCGAAAGCTCAAAGGCTTGTCCTTTCAACGTACCGGATAATTGATTGTTGCTGGTTTCGATGCGCCAGCCATCCTGAACTTGTTGAACTTCGAAAAATACCTCACCAGAAACATCACCGGGCCAGTCCGGTAATATGGCTTGGGGACTGAAATTTCGGGTGTTCAGTTGTCCAGACAGAGACAGTTGATTTTGCCAATCAACCTGGCCACTGAGGTCAATGGTGCCTGCTGCACTGTCTATACTGGCTTGTTCAACCGTTATTGCAGTTGCCGTGCCCTGACCTGTTATTGATAACTTACTGGTGGGTAAAGGTTGGTCGGCAACAGTGGTCGGTTGCAAAATACCGGTCAAACCCAGTTGATACGCATCAATAGCACCTGACACATGGCCATTCAAATCACTGAGAATTAAATCACTGTCAGTAGTGGTTATTTGCAATTGTTTGCTGCTGACACTAAGTTGAACCGTAGGCGAGGTTGCTGCTATCAGCATTTCACCTTGAACAGACAGTGGACCTTTTAAGGCGGGCAGTTTTAAATCCAATTGCTGGTTGAGCTGGACCTGCTCCAGGTTGCCGTTGACACTGCCCTGGCCGTTCACTTGGCCAATCACTTGGCCGTTCACTTCAGTGCTGTCTGTGGTCAGTTGCCATTGGGTTTGCAGCGCATAAGCCAATCCTTGACCAAACTCAGTTTCCCCTTGTATTTGCAACTGTTGGTCAGGCGCTTTTACCTGCATGTCTTGCAACAAGATGCGATCTGACTGTACTTGAGCAGTCAGCTTAACCGCATCGATGGTTTGAAGCAGCTCACCGTCTTGACTCAAGGTAATCTCATTCGCTTGCAGTGCGTTGATGTCGATTGTTAATGGCATTTCAAAGCCAGAGAACGGCTCAGTGCTTGGTTGGTCATTGGTTTCCAGGTTGATCCAAACCTGACTGGCTTGCAGCTTATTGAGTGTCACGTGCCTATCAAACCAGCGCCAGTCTGACTGGTATGCAAGGTTTTTCACGGTTACCTGGACACCATCGGCTGTATAGCTTAAATCAGTGAACGCCATGCCACTGGCCAGGTTGCCTTGCAGTTCTTGGTATGTGATGTCAACCTCGGCCAGTTTTAAGCCATAATTCAACGCCATGCGACTGCCTGACTCACTGTACAATACAAAACTGAGCAAGCCAATCAACAGCAGCAACAGTACCAACAGTATCAGCAACAGGTATTTGATGGTTTTAACAATCACAGGTCCGGTCCAATGGTTAAGTGAATCCTGAAATCATTTTCATCTTCGGTGACTGGCACGCCCAAGTCGAAACGAATCGGTCCAATGGGCGAAAACCAACGCAATCCGGCGCCCACACTGTGATTGAAGTCGATGGTGTCATTGTAAGCATCACCCACATCAGTGAACACAGCCACTGCCCATTGTGGGGCAAATTGGTGCTCAAATTCGACACTGCCGACAATCAGGTGCTTGCCACCGGCCAAATCACCGGAATTGTTTAACGGTGAAATGCTTTCAAAGTCATAGCCCCTGACGGTTTGATCGCCTCCAGCAAAAAACCGGTATGAGGTGGGTATTTGGTCAAAGTCACTGCTGGCTGTTCCGCCCACTTTGGCGCGGTACAACATGCGGTTGCGCTCACCCACACTGTGAATGAACTTCCCGGATAAAGTCAGTTGCACAAATGAAGCATCTGACAGCAGGTCCTCGGAAGCGCCTTTCAACTGCAGGTCAGCACGATAACCAAAATCCGGACGGCTTATGTTATCAGCCTGTCTCAAAGTCCAGGAAATGCCTGGTACCAGCAACAAGGCATCACCCTCCTCTACCCCAGTATCAAATGATTCATGCAGCACTTCCAGAAAGTTGGTGTTCTGCCAGCGGGTACCATGCAAGCGGGTTTGGCTGACAGCCAGTTTGGTCGTTTGGCTTTCAACATTATCAATTTTTTCATCCTGATAACCCATTTGTACGTTGTACCATTTATCAGCTGGCCTCGATTTCGATGGTATTTTGTAGCTCAGGGCCAGCTCGCTGACGATTTGTGAAAGGTCAATTTTGCTGGTTAATTGGTGACCAGCATCATTGACCCGATGGATGTTGTACTTGAATGAAGCTTGGGGCCCCAAGTCAGTTGAAAACCCCAAGCCCGCAGAATAATCATATTTGGGTGCAGCCGTCAGTTGGATGTTTAAAGGCACACCCAGATCGTTTTTATTGGCTTCATCGATTTCGAAAGAAACACCACTGAAATACCCATAAGCAATGAGTTTTTGTCGCAAGCTGAATATTTCGCTTTGGGTGGTGTAATGGTGGGGCTTGATGGTGATGAGCCTGTCCATCATCCTGGGTGACAGGATGGGTTTGTAGATATCAATGTTAATTTGACTGATGGGGTATCGGGGTCCGGTATTAAAAACCAAATTAATTTGTGCTTGGTTTTCGGCTTGAATGACGGTTATTTGTTCTTCGGTAAATCGAGCATCTAAATAGAGTTTTTCGTTGGCCAGTTGCACCAATTTATTCTTCAATGATCGGTACTCCGCTTGATCGAGTGGCGAACCCACACTGAGGTCATACTCAGCCACCACCAAAGCAAAGTCTTCGTCATCGGAACCGATGATGTTTATTTCAGATTGGGTTATGGTGGTCATCGGCCCGGTGTCGATTCGGATGGTGATTTGCTTACAGTCCGGTAACACCAGATTTTCCAACTTTATGGATGCATTAAAAAAACCAAAAGGCTGAATGGCTTTTTGTACTTGGTCGATAAAGGATTGGTGTTGGCGGCTGATGGTTGATTCCAGGGCAGCGCAATCCACATCAAGATTCTGTACGTGTGCCAACACATTCTGTCTGATGTCATCATCCACACCCAGAACTTGATAGCTACTGGCCAATGAGCGAGTTGGATAGGCCATCATCAGCATGAACATGACCCAAATTGTGGTAATCGGTCTCAACATGGCGGTCAGCTTGACTTCAAAACCACTTACTCTTTTTGAACCATATTAACAAAATCACCGTCAGCGCCACACTGAAAATAATCACGTAATTAAATGCTTGCGGCTCTTCAACGCCAGGTAGTCCAGCGACATTCATACCAAAAAGGCCTGACAAGAACGTCAATGGCAAGAAGATGGCCGAAATGATTGCCAACAGATACAAACGGCTGTTTTGTTGGTGGCTGATATTGGCGATGAAATGCTCTTGTAGCATCAGTGCCCGTTCTCGCATCAAATCCAACCTTTCAATCAATTGCATGAATTTGTCGACATAGATATAAATTTGGTCATAAAAGGATTCAGTGAAAAACTTGGTTTTGGTTCTGTACAATTTGTCGATGGCTTCTTTTTGCGGCAACAAATAGCGCTTGATGTTAGCGATTTGGCGACGCATCTGATTCATTTGTGGGGTGAATTCGGTTAAACTCAAGTCCTCAAGAGCGTCTTCTACATCATCGATTTTGAGGTCCATTTTATCGACAAAATCGTCGGTCAGTTCAGCCAGTTTTTCGACAATACTCAGCAACAATTGTTCTGCAGACTTGGGCCCGACGTGCTTTTCTAAATCAGCTCGGACACGCCGCACTGATTGGCTGATTTGATTTGAGGTGCTGATGACCGTGGTGTGGTTCATCCAAACCCTGATTGAAATCATGTCTTCAGGGTTATTTTCATCATTGAAATTAATGCCACGCAAACACAGCATGATTTGACTTTCTTCAACTTCTGCTCGAGGCCGAGTTTCATTGTCAAGCAGGGTTAACTTGGCCCGCTCAGACAGCTCGTCCCTGCCCTTGATCCAATTTCTGGCCACCACATCGGTGTAGCGTAAATGATGCCAGATTAAACCTTTATCATCCGCTTGGGCTGGTAAGTCAGTGGATGCGCCACCTTGGCCATCCAAGTAATAAGTGGTAATTTTTGAAGTATTCATTGGCGCTTCAATCCATCCAGTTGTGTGGGATCGGTGAAGTTGACGTGTACATCGCGCTGTGGGAAAGCCACCACAATGCCATGATCTCTGAATGCCCGTTCTACCTTGAACCGCAGGTCACTGCGAATCAATCGCAGTTCCTGTCCGGTTTTCAATGACACCCAAAAGAAGGCATCAAACACCAAAGCATTGTCTCCAAAGTCCTCAAAAACAATGGCAACATCAGGTTCAGATTGAATCATTTCATGGCTTTTTAGCACACTCCTTAATTGTGCTTTGACCTGCTCAACATCCGAGCCATAGGCCACCCCTACCCGAATCGAAGACCTGATGTAGGGATCATTTAAGGTCCAATTGATCAATCGCGATTCAAGGACCTGGCTGTTGGGCACAATGATGTGTGCGCCATCGTTGCGCCTGATTTGCGTTGAGCGGTTGCCAATGCCAATGATGGTACCCAGAAAACCGTCCATTTCGATGATGTCACCCATCCGGATGGGTTTTTCTGACATCAGAATCCAACCGCTGAGAAAGTTTTCAATGATGGTTTTGGCGCCAAAGCCAAAGCCAATGGCCACTGCACCTGAAATGAATGCAAATGTCGCCAACGGTATACCCAGGTAAGTCAACACCGATAAAACCACCAACACGATCATGGCAATGAAAATGATCCGTTGAATAATGGCTCTGGAGTCTTGGCTGATGCGGGTTTTGCTCAGTACTTTTTTGACCACCAGATAAGCCAGCAAACGGCTGACAAACCAAGCCACAATCACAAAGCCCAAAGCATAAATCAGCTGCAACCAGGTGATGGCATTGCCTTCACTCAGGGTAAAGGCTGTGGTATTTAACATGTCTAACATGTCCTTATTATAAGTGACATTGAATGAAATAAAATTGATATTGTGGTGAGCTTGGTGGATTAAAAGCTGGACGCCTCATGGATGCCATATTCTGCATATTATAACGGCCATTAAAACGGCTTAGGGTGAGGTGGTTTCAAAACCATGGCTGAATATTAAATCACTTAAATCACTGAAGACAAACTCCAGTCCATATTTTTGACCAGGTACATCCTCAGATATGTCCAATTTGTAAGTCCCAGGTGGTAATGGCTCAGTCAGGAAATTGCTGTCTACATCTGCCAGTCCCAGCCCCGAACCGTACAAAAAGTCAGCATTGGCATCTGTGCCCCGATACAAATTAAAACCCGTTGTGAGGTTGGAGCCCGATGCTCGGTAAGCAATCAGATTGATGGCGGTTAATTGTTGATTGTCTGGCACCACAAAACTGAAAGCATCGGTGTTGTCCTCAATGTCATTACCGCCCACCTTACCGCTGATGCTGTTGTCATTGTTATTGAGGTCCATGGCCGTTGGATTGTTTATGTCACTGGAAATGTCGCCGTCAAAAGCCTCAGTCCAGAATGCTTGCTGGCAAAACTTCAAATCTAAGCGATACAACTGACCGGGCGTAGACTCTCTGATTTCAATGGTGTAAACCCGTTCATTGAAAGGCCCCAAACCAGCAAACAAGTTGCTGCCTATTTGGGCTGTTCCTGCGGCATTGGAGCCCAAATAGTCATCATTGCCTCTGGCATCATCACCGACCCACAAATTAAAGCCAGTGGTTTCATTGCCGCCTGCAGGCACATAACCACTCAAAACGACCTGGTCAAGACAGATACCAAAAAACATATCAATGGTAAAGACATCTTCAAACTCGCCTGGATCATTACCACCCACAGTACCTGTTACAACATCAGTGTCATTCAAGTAAGACAATTCAACGTCTGTGGGATTATCACGACTGTTTGATAAATCACCCTGAGCCAGTTCATCCCAAATCAGTTCAGAATGGGCAACCAAGCTAACCATTAAAGTCAGGAAAAGGGTTATCAATCGAACAATATTTGAGGTCATGGATTTTTGATGTTCAAAAGTTAAAAGGATTATCCAATATGACAGTCATGATGTGTTTGAGTTCAGTACTTGCCGTCACCGTATTTTTTTTCACCAACAGTTAATGCCACTGGCAAACGATTTTGTAATGGTGGCAAGGTACAGGTCGAGTACGCAGTAAAAGCACAAGGTGGATTGTATGCTTTGTTAAAGTCGACACGAACTTTACCTTGTTCATTCACTTTACCATCGGTGTACAGAAAACGCCCAGGGCCATAGGTGGTTTGCCCATTGGTTTTGTCTGCAAAAACCAGGAAATAAGCATTTTCTGAGTCAAAAACATCCAAGCTGTATGCTTGACCATTGATCTCAAATTCCAGTCGTCCTGGTGATTCTTCGTTACTGAGAACTCCCATGACATTGACCGTGGGAATCACTTTGGCCGGCTCATAAGGGATGAAGTTGGCTTCCATGCGCATCTCTGCTTGTTCTGGGAAGTAGTCGATTTGAGTGAAGTTCAGTCGGGTATCCGCTTGGGTGTCTTTGATGCGAAATGCCATGCGTCCCCTTTCCACCACATAGAACTGGAAAGTGTCTACCGTAAAAACCGTGGTTTCTTGTTCATGGGTATCGGCATAGACCGGAGTTTCATCGGTCGCTGGTTCACCATTGATTTTCAGTCCCGAATCGGCATTGGGCACAAAAAACATGGCGTGGTCGCTGGTCATGATTAAATGGCCCAAGTGCTCAGGGCCATGGCTCAGTTGAATGTCGTTGTCAGCAGCGGCACCTATGCTGTTTTCACCCACCGACAGCCATTCAAAACCAACCAGACTGAGCCAGCCATAGGGGGCTTTTAAACGCTCTACTCGATCGCTTTTCCATTGCTGGTATGGGTTAGTGTCCTCACTGGCAAGGGCCGATGCTGACATCAAGGATAACAATAAAAGGACAAGCGCTTTGTTCATGGGTAAACACCAATAGAATCTCAAAAGATAATCATAGTTGATGACTGATTAAATTCAAGTCAATTAGCTACAATCTCAAAACATTGATGAATTTTTGATCCGCTGAAATCTGGGTCCAGGCTTTTTTCTGTGATGTCCTTAATTTGGTATTTGTCTTTAATATCAGTATCTAAGACAAACTTTTTAAAGTTATTTGAAAAATACAATCTTCCACCATCAGACAACAGTTTGACGCAGGCCTCAATCAACATGGCGTGGTCATTTTGTAGGTCCCAATCACGATCCCGCGAATGAGAGTTGGAATACGTGGGCGGATCAGCAATGATCAAATCAAATTGATTCTGACATTGTTTTAAGTAAGTTAAAACGTCGGCTTTGATGAATTGGTGCTGCCTGCCCCGAAGGCCATTGAGTGCAAAGTTTTCCTCTGCCCATTTTAAATAGGTGTTGGAAGTGTCGACACTGACCACGCTTTCGGCGCCACCGTTTGCCGCTGCCACCGATATGGAACCGGTGTAAGCAAACAAGTTCAACACCCTTTTCCCTCTGGCTTCAGACTCCACTTGGTTTCTTAACCAGCGGTGGTCTAAAAACAAGCCAGTATCCAGGTATTGGTCCAATTCCACCAGGTATTTTCGACCGTGCTCCTGGATCACCAGGCGGTTTTGCTCATCACTGCGTTTGTTGTACTGTTGGTTTTCTTTTTGTGGCTGTCTGGTTTTCAGATGTATCTTTTCTTGTTTGGGCTGCAACACGGATTGCACCGCCAACAAGACCTGGTCTAAATGCTTACTGGCCGCTTTGGGAACAATGCTCTTGGGTGCCTGGTACTCTTGAATGTGAATGTGATTTTGATAACAGTCAATGGCCACGGCATACTCTGGCAAATCAGCATCGTACAAGCGATAAGCTTCGATGCCATTGCGTTCAATCCATTTGTGTAATTGTTGTTGTTTCTTTTTCAACCGGTTTGCCAGCATTTGGGCACTGGCAGGCAAGGCAAACAACTGCCCCTCAGGCACTTCCATGACCTGATTTGAAGTCACCTCAAACAACTTGAGCTGTATGGGAATATTACCATTCATCAACGCATATGATTGTTGGGTGCGATAGCCCAACATCCACGACTTGGCTTCATCCGGAGTAAGCACGGCAGCTTGGGCGCCTTTGACTTTGCTTTGTAACCATGTTCTGAGTTGGACCCAGCTGTTCAAATAGTTTTTCTGTAAACGCACCCCATAAGGCGGGTTACAAACTATCAAGTTGTTACGCGGTGGAATTCTGAATTTATCCAGGGTTTGGTACTGGAAACTGATGCGTTTCGTGTGTGGTAGGTTTTCCAGGTTTTGGTTGGCTTGGCGAATCGAGTCTTTGTGGTGATCAACACCTATCACCTGTCCTTTAAACGCCTCCATACCAGCTGTCGCTCGAGCTTCAGCCGTTTGCATCAACTGAGTCCAGTAATGGGCATCAAAGCCATTCCAAGAAAACAAAGCATGAGATTTCAGTTGCACATTGGGCGCCAGGTCACAGGCCATTTGCCACCCTTCAGTTAATAATGTACCTGAACCACACATGGGATCGATTAAGTTGCCACTTTGGGCCGCCAATGCAGGCCAGCCAGCACGCATGAGAATGGCTGCGGCCAAATTCTCTTTCAGTGGAGCCAAAGTATTGGTGCCACGGTAACCGCGTTGGTGTAAAGAATGACCCGTGATGTCTTGGTAAATAGTCAGTTTCTTGTGCTTGAGGCGCGCATAAACACTCAAATGACCGTCCGCTTTGACCACTTTGGGTCGCATACCGTAGGTATCATTCAACTGATCACAAATGGCGTCTTTGGTGACTTGCGATGAAAAGTGAGTGTTCTTCAGTTCTTTGTTGGTGCCATTGAATCTGATTGACAGGGTATTGGGCACATCTTTGCACAACGCCGTCCAATTGACTGCAGATATGGCACGGTACAGGTCCTTTTTATCCGCACAATCGGCATCTGCCACGTGCAAAAACACGCGATTGGCCAACCGTGACCACATGATGATTTCCATCCAGACCGGTGCTGTTGCTTCGGCATGTACACCAGCCAGTCCTTCGTCTGCCTGCGACGCACCGAGCGCCAACAGTTCATCTTTCAATAACAGTTCTATGTGTTTGGGACAACTGACAAATGCGCGGAAACTGTCCATGTCATTCAGGGTGAATGTGGACTTGGATGGTGGCTGCCATCTCAGCTGCTTTTTTGCGCGCAGAAGTCATGGACCTGGCGGTTGCCAGACACACACCCAGTCGTCTTTTACCATTGATTTCAGGTTTGCCAAATAAACGAACTTGAGAGCCTTTGTGTCGCAACGCTTCGGCCACTTGGCTGAAAGTGGGATGGTGACCTTGACCTTCTCCGGTGATGACATAGGAAGCCGAAGGTCCGATGTGCTCAATGGTGGGTATGGGTAAGCCTAAAATGGCCCGCACATGCAAGGCAAACTGGCTCAAATCCTGTGAAATCATGGTAACCATACCAGTGTCATGAGGTCGTGGTGAAACTTCAGAAAAGATCACTTCATCGCCACGGATAAATAATTCCACCCCGAAAACGCCGTAGCCACCCAATGCATCAGTGACTTTTTTGGCAATTTCTCTGGCTTTGGCCATGGACACATCGGTCATTGGCTGTGGCTGCCATGATTCCTGGTAATCACCAGCTTCTTGTCGATGACCAATGGGTTCACAAAATGAAGTGCCATCAACGTGTCGGACGGTCAGCAAGGTGATCTCGAAGTCAAATTTCACAAAGCCTTCAACAATCACGCGTCCGGCGCCAGTGCGACCTGCGCTTTGTGAAAATTCCCAGGCTGCATCGATGTCTTCAGCAGTTTTGATGGTTGACTGGCCTTTGCCTGAAGAGCTCATGACCGGTTTCACCACACAGGGCAAACCAATGCGATCGACTGCTTTCAAAAAAGCTTCGCGGTCATCGACAAATTCGTAAGGGCTGGTAACCACTTCTAATTCTTCTGCTGCCAGCTTGCGTATGCCTTCTCGGTCCATGGTCAGGTGTGCAGCCGTGGCTGTGGGCACGACACGCTGTCCTTGTTGTTCTAATTCCACCAACACCGAGGTGGCAATGGCTTCAATTTCAGGTACCACCAGATCCGGTTGATGACGTTCAATGACTGATCGCAGCTGTTTGGCATCCGTCATATCCACCACTTCACTGTCATCGGCCACATGCATGGCTGGTGCGTCTGGGTAACGGTCAACAGCGACCACGGTGACACCCAACCGTTGGGCTTCAATCACCACTTCTTTACCGAGTTCACCAGCGCCCAACAGCATCATTTTTATGGGTTGGGTGCGGCTTGAATTGAATAGTTGTTCCATGTGTCCTTGTAGGCGGTCAAACGAATGGGCATTATATCACCAAAGGTGTGAAATGCATCCATGAACCAACAGATAAAACCGCGGTCCAAGCAGACTGGACAGATAAGTTGAGCGTGTCAAACTGGCATTGAAATCGATATCAAGTTATCATGACCCCCTTTTTTGAAAATAGACTTTTGAGGTTTTGATATGAGAAAATTTTGGCTGATTTTAAGCTTGGCCTGTATGGGTACATCGGCCCTGGCAGAAAATGTGTTGGTAAAAATGGAAACTTCCAAAGGTGATATCTATTTGAAATTGTTCAAAGACAAGGCGCCGAAATCGGTTGAGAACTTTTTGTCTTATGCCAACGAAGGATTTTATGACGGCACCATCTTTCACCGTGTTATCAGCACGTTCATGATTCAAGGTGGTGGTTTTGATGAAAACCTGCAACGCAAAGAAACCAAGGCCCCGATAACCAATGAAGCCAATAACGGCCTGAAAAACTTGCGCGGCACCATCGCCATGGCTCGCCTACCTGATCCACACTCGGCAACAGCACAGTTTTTTATTAACGTGCAAGACAATGCTGCCTTGAACTACACCGGCGATCAAAACACCAACACCTGGGGCTATGCGGTGTTTGGCAAAGTAGTCAAAGGCATGGACGTGGTGGATGACATTCGGTTTGTACCCACTGCCGGTAAAATGCCATTCCGCAAGGATGTGCCGGTAGAAAATGTGGTGATTCAATCAGTCAAAGTGGTTGATCAGTTACCGGAAGGTGCAGCCAAAGGCTGATGACTACCTACTTCATCAGTGACCTACACTTGTGTGAACAACAACCACACATCACCCGGTCATTCATCAACTTCTGCCAACAACAAGCCCGTGATGCACGGGCTTTGTACATCTTGGGTGACTTGTTTGAATATTGGCTGGGGGATGACGTTTTGGACTCGACCGCACAGACGGTCCAAAAACAATTGAAAGCATTGTCGGATTCAGGTGTAGATATTGCCTTTATGGCAGGCAATCGGGACTTTTTGGTGGGACCTGACTACGCTGAACAATGTGGCATGTCGCTGTTGTCTGAACCGACCACCATTGATTTGTATGGACAGACTGTGCTGCTGGTACATGGGGATGCCCAATGTACCGATGACCAAGCTTATCAGGCAGTCAGAAAACAACTCAGAAACCCCCAGTGGCAACAGCAGTTTTTGGCACAGTCTATTGAACAACGCGTGGCTTTTGCTGAACAAGCCAGGATAAAAAGTCAGGAACACACCAGTCAGAGTGACATGGGCATCATGGATGTCAATGAAGGCGCCATACAAGCTTTATTCAATGACCACCAGGTTGATACCCTGATTCACGGTCACACCCACCGCCCTGCCATCCATCAGCACGGCGACAAGCAGCGCATTGTGCTGGGTGACTGGCATCACCAAAGCAGTTATTTTGAAGTCGCAGAAAACCACTCACAGCTCGTTTCAGGTTAACCTTTAATCCCACTTCATCAGTCTGAGATTGCAGCTTTTCAGTGATGCGCTGGCATTGGGTTTTCCGGGTATTTCATGATAAAATAAGCGGTTGATAATTTAACCAGAGATTGAAATGACAGTATTTGATCAATTGCTGCAACTGCGTAGCAGCAAAGGAACTCGCATAACTCAAGGATTGAGTGATGAAAACATTAAACGTTTCATTGAAACCGACCCTCAGTTAGCCACAGCTATTGAGTTGGCTGTTGCCGAATTTGATTTCATCAAAAGTGAAAACCCCGAACTCATTGATATGGATGAGCAGGACCAATTGCAGCACATCCATGAAGACTACATCAATTTTTATGCAGCCGATGCCGTGAATCCTTATGTGGCCGTTGCTGGCAAAGGACCCTGGTTGATTACCCTCAAAGGCGCTGTACTGCATGACAATGGTGGTTATGGCATGTTGGGTGCTGGACATGCAGCTGATCATGTACTTGAGACCATGGCAAAGCCCCACGTGATGGCTAACATCATGACGCCCAGTTATTATCAGAAACGGTTGTCTAATTTACTGAAAAAAGAGATTGGCAAAAGTCATGATCAATGTCCTTTTGAAAAATTTATCTGCATGAACTCTGGATCCGAAGCCGTTACTGTGGCCTCAAGAATTTCAGATGTGAATGCCAAAAAACAAACAGGCATGGGTGGAGAAAACTACGGAAAAACCATCAAAATCATGGCCTTGGAAGGGGCGTTTCATGGACGCACAGACCGCCCAGCTCAATACTCTGATTCTTCATTGAAATCTTACAAAAAGAACCTGGCATCTTTCCAGGGGCGCAACAACCTGATTACCGTGCCCATCAATGACATTGAGACATTGAAACAAGCTTTTGCTGATGCCGAACAGAACAATGAATTCATAGAATCCTTTTTCATTGAGCCGGTGATGGGTGAAGGCAATCCAGGCATGGCCATCACACCTGAGTTTTACGCCACGGCCAGGGAACTGACCGAAAACCACGGCACCCTATTCTTGGTGGATTCAATCCAAGCTGGACTGCGGGCTCAAGGGTGTTTGTCTATTTGTGACTACCCTGGCTTTGAAAGCCTACCTGCTCCTGATATGGAAACTTATTCAAAGGCCATGAATGCGGGCCATTACCCCATGTCGGTGTTGGCATTGAGCAAAAAAGCAGCCGATCTTTATGTGGTTGGCATCTACGGCAACACCATGACAGCCAATCCCAAAGCTTTGGATGTGGCTTACACCGTGTTGACCCACTTAACGGCTGAAACACGTGCGAACATCAGAGAAAAAGGCGCTATGTTTGTTAACAAGCTGAAACAGTTGCAGGAAAAAATGGACGGTGAGATTTCCAATGTCCAAGGCACCGGGCTGCTGTTTTCATGTGAGCTTGGACCTGAATACCGTGCCTACGGTAAGAACAGCATTGAAGAGTACCTGCGCCACCATGGCCTGGGTGTCATTCATGGCGGTGAAAACTCACTGAGATTCACTCCTCATTTCAACATCACAGAAGCGGAAGTGAATTTGATTGTTGATGGCGTGGAGCAGGCCTTGATTCATGGACCCAAAGCCAACTCTTTAGACAAAGCCAGTTAACACTGATCACCTAACAACGATATCAACCAAAGCCACCGTTGGGTGGCTTTTTTCAAGGAGTTATTGATGCAAACGCATGCAATTAAAAAGTTACTCAATGGCGGTGTCGCCAAAGGCGAATCGGTTACCATCAAAGGCTGGATTCGCACCACCCGTGATTCTAAAGGCGGTTTTTCTTTTTTGGTGGTCCATGACGGATCCTGTTTTGATGGCATCCAGGTGGTGGCCAACAATGAACTGAATAACTACGAAACAGAAATTCTGAAGTTATTCACTGGTTGTTCTGTGGAAGTTCAAGGTCAATTGGTTGAATCTGGTGGTAAAGGCCAACAATTTGAAATTCATGCCAATGAAGTCAAAGTGGTTGGTTGGGTTGAAAATCCAGACACTTATCCGGTACAGCCAAAAAGGCACACCATGGAATTCCTGCGCGATGTGGCCCATTTAAGACCACGTACCAACACCTTCAGTGCCATGCTCAGGGTGCGCAACACCATGGCCCAAGCGGTACACCAATATTTCAACCAGAATGGTTACTTTTGGTTACACACACCCATCATCACCGCATCCGACTGTGAAGGTGCCGGTGATTTGTTCAGGGTATCCACGCTGGACATGATGAATCTGCCCAAAGATGACAAAGGTCAGGTTGACTACTCCCAGGATTTCTTTGGTAAAGAAGCTTATTTAACTGTTTCAGGCCAGTTGAACGCTGAAACCTATGCTTGTGCTCTCAGCAAAGTCTACACCTTTGGACCCACGTTTCGGGCAGAGAACTCGCACACCCAGCGTCATTTGGCAGAATTTTGGATGATTGAGCCTGAAGTGGCTTTCGCTGACTTGAATGATGCAGCGCAACTGGCTGAGGACTTTTTGAAGTTTGTGGTCAAACAGGTATTGGAAAACAACATGGACGACATGAAATTTTTCAATAACTTTGTCGATAAAGGTGCCATTGAGCGGCTTGAAAACCTTTGTGAAGATTCATTCGAGCGCGTCAACTACGCCGACGCCCTGGAAATTCTGAAAGAATCAGGAGAAACTTTTGAGTACCCTGTTGAGTGGGGCCTGGACTTGCAAACCGAACACGAACGTTTCCTGACTGAGAAACACTTCAAAAAGCCCATCGTGGTGATGAACTACCCCGAAGAAATCAAACCTTTCTATATGCGCATCAATGACGACGGCAAAACCGTCGCTGCGATGGATGTTTTGGTTCCCGGCGTCGGTGAAATCATGGGTGGTTCACAGCGTGAAGAGCGCTTGGACTATTTGCTTAAACGCATGGAGCACCATCAACTGGATGTCGAGGAATACAAATGGTATACCGACCTCAGACGCTATGGTACGGTTCCGCATGCAGGCTTTGGTGCCGGTTTTGAACGACTGGTCAGCTACGTGACTGGTTTGTCCAATGTCAGGGACGTGATACCGTTTCCAAGAACTCCAGGTTCAGCCAAGTTCTGACCCCAACGATCACCATGTATTCAGGGCGTTTTAAACGCCCTTTTTTTTGTCTCAATCTCACGACTTTGGGTTTTTTACTCTAACCCCTGGCCCTATAATACTTGGGTTTTATAGATAACAGCTCATCATGAATCCAGTCACTGCATTTTTTGACCAATTGTGGCAACAGTACACGGCCATTAACCCCCAAGCCCATGCCATTCATCAGTTACTGGCAGCGCGTGGCGAATCGGTGGTTAATGATCATGTGGCCTTGCGCACCTTCAACACACCCAAGTTGGGCATAGATAAGCTGGCGGGTTTGTTTGAAGCCATAGGTTATGAAAATCGCGGACAATATGATTTCACCGCCAAACAACTGAACGCCTATCATTTTGAGCACAGTGAAGACCCCAACCACCCTAAAATTTTTATCAGTGAACTGATCACTGAATCTTTCTCACCTGAATTGCAGGCCATGGTCCAAAAGATTGACTCACAAGTCAGTGATGAAGACGTTCAAAGTCTTGATTTTCTGTATTCAGGCCGTCCTTGGGATTTAACTTTTGGACAGTACATTCAATTGTTGCAAGAAAGTGAGTATGCGGCTTGGACCGCAGCATTTGGTTACCGGGCCAATCATTTCACCGTGTCTATCAATCACTTAACCACCTTCTTTGATATCCAAACCCTCAATCAATTCATCTTAGACAGTGGTTTTGCCATGAACGAATCCGGTGGCTTGATCAAAGGCACCCCGGAGCAATTACTGGAGCAATCTTCGACCTTGGCACCCATGGTCAACTTGGAATTCAGCGATGTCAATCACCTGATCCCAAGTTGTTTTTATGAGTTTGCCAAGCGCTACCCTATGGACAGCGGCCGCTTATACCAAGGATTCATCGCGGCATCAGCTGACAAAATATTCGAGAGCACTGACGCCAAGTAAATTCAGGATATCAAATCCAAAAAAAAGGGCTGTTCATCAGCCCTTTTTTGTACCCAGCTAGAAATACATTAATCGTTATCGTTGACTTCCTGTTCAATCTTTGACCACGAGTCACGCATGGTAACCACCTGATTGAATACTGGTTTATCGGTCTCATGGGTTTTGTCGCGGGTGAAATAGGCATTGCGTTCAAACTGATAAACCACATCACTGTCCTGATCTGCAATTCCAGGCTCCAACATCGCATTGGGTAGAATTTCCAAAGAGTCAGGATTAATGGCATCGGTGAAATTTTCCAAAGAAGCCGGTTTCGGGTGATTGAACAAACGATCATACAAACGCACTTCAATCGGTTCTGCATGAGCTGCAGAAATCCAATGAATGGTGCCTTTGACTTTGCGACCATCGGCGGTGCCGCCACGGCTCTCAGGATCATAGGTACAACGCAACTCAACCACTTCACCATGCTCGTCTTTAATGGCTTCACGACAGGTGATGTAATAGGCATGACGCAAGCGCACTTCCCTGCCCTCTGTTAAACGGAAGAATTTGCGGTTGGCATTTTCTTTGTAATCACTTTGTTCTACGTATATCTCCCTGCTGAACGGAATCTCGCGGCTACCAAAGGATTCATCTTGTGGGTGATTGGCACCTTTCAACATTTCTACCTGTCCTTCTGGGTAATTCTCAATCACCACCTTCAGCGGGCGTAACACACCCATCACCCGAGGCGCTGACTTGTTCAAGTGATTGCGGATGGCATCCTCAAGAACGGTCATAGAGATCACCGATTCTTTTTTACTGACGCCCACTTGCTTAACAAAATCACGGATGGCAGCTGGCGGATAACCGCGTCGGCGCAGGCCTGATATGGTCGACATCCTGGGGTCATTCCAACCATCCACAATGCCCTCTTCAACCAGCTTGCTCAAACGCCTTTTCGAGGTGATGGTGAATGACACATTGAGCCTGGAAAATTCGATTTGCTGCGGGTGACTCCCGACATCTATGTTATCCAAAAACCAATCATACAAGGGGCGGTGGTCTTCAAACTCCAAGGTGCACAATGAATGGGTGATGCCTTCAATGGCGTCCGAAATACAGTGTGTGAAGTCATACATGGGGTAGATGCACCAAGTGTCACCGGTATTGATGTGGTGCATTCTCCTGATTCGATAGATTACCGGATCACGCATGTTGATGTTACCCGATTGCATGTCAATTTTGGCCCTCAACACTTTGCTGCCATCAGCAAATTCACCGGCTTTCATGGCCCTGAATAATGTGAGGTTCTCTTCAACACTGCGATCACGAAACGGACTGTCTATACCCGGGCGATTGAAATCACCGCGGTTTTCACGCATCTCTTCTGGCGACTGGTCATCGACATATGCCAGACCTTTCTCTATTAATTGTTCAGCAAACCCATACAGTTGATCGAAGTAATCAGAGGCATGGAATTTGTTGGCTTGCCAATCAAAACCCAACCATTTGATGTCTTCTTGGATGGCTTCGGCGTATTCTTTGCTTTCCTTTTCAGGATTGGTGTCGTCAAATCGCAGGTGACAAGTGCCCTGGTAATCTGCAGCCACCCCAAAGTTTAAACAAATACTTTTGGCGTGACCAATGTGCAAGTAGCCATTGGGTTCAGGTGGAAAACGAGTCACCACCTTTTGGTGTTTACCGCTTTGCAGGTCTTCATCAATGATGTGGGTGATGAAGTTTTCTACCACATTTTTATCAGTCATGGATTGGCGTCAGGTTATACAAAAGTTAAAGGCCTGTATTTTGACAGCAAAGTGGCTAAAAATCGAGCCTGAAAGGGTGCAAAGCGAACAATAATTGCTGCCCAGACTTATCCTATGGAATACCGCGTTAGTGGGTTGGTTGTTTAAACGCTGAAAATCTGGCCATCATGCGCCCGCATGGCAGTTAATTGACCACCCCATACTTTGCCCGTGTCCAAGCAGGAAACTTGTTGTCCCTGATACAAACCCAGCGCAGACCAATGACCAAAAACCACATGTTTTTTCAAGGGTTTGCTGCGTTGCAATTCAAACCAAGGCATCAAATTTTTGATTTTAGAAGCTGGTCCGTTTTGGGAAAAGTTCAAAGCGCCATTGGCCTTAACAAAACGCATGCGGGTACAAGCATTGATAACAAAACGGTGTTGTTCAGTTTCTGACAGATCAGATGACCAGCGATTGGGCCGGTTGCCATACATGTGCGCAAAAAATTCTACCGGGTTTTGTTGCATGGCCCCCCAAGTGGCGGTGGCCAATCGTTTAAATTTTTTCACACCCCACAGAGGATATAAGCCCGCATGGATTACCAGATAATCACCGTGCTCAATAAACAAGGGCCTTTTTAATAACCACCGCAACAACAAATCAGCATCTGGTGCCTGAGCAATGGCTTTGAATTCTTTATTGGAAATCTTATTGTTGCCCGCATAGATCTTACTCAACAAACTCAAGTCATGGTTACCCAGCACCGTGTCACAACAACGCTGGTTGGCATACACCCACCGCATCACATCCAATGAACGACCGCCGCGATTGACCAAGTCTCCACAAAAAATCAGGCGGTCTTGCTCTGCATCAAAGGCAATGACATCCAACAACTCCATCAATGGCGAGAAACAACCTTGTACATCACCTATGAAGTAGTCAGCCATGTGGTTCAAACACCATACTGTCGGCGATAGTCGCTCACTTTGGCCAGGGTATCGGCATCATCTTTGAGGTACTCAAACAAGGAACCCAAGTTGGCGATACTCAGTGTTGTTAATTGGTAGTCATTGGCCAACTCTTGCATCGCGGAAATGTCTTTGGCACCGCGTTCTTGACGATCCAACGCCACTGCAATGCCCACCGTTTTGGCACCTTGGTCGGCAATGATGTCAATCGACTCTCGAACTGAAGTCCCGGCTGACACCACATCATCAACAATCAACACCCGACCTTGAACCGGCGCACCAATCAAACGTCCTCCTTCACCGTGTGCCTTGGCTTCTTTGCGGTTAAAAGCCACGGGCAGATTCTCGTCATACAAGTGATGCCAGGCAACGGCTATACAAGTGGCCAGGGGTATGCCTTTGTAGGCCGGGCCATAGAGCATATCGAATGCCAAGCCAGATTGTTTGATGGTTTGGGCATAGTACTGACCCAGCAAGGCCAATGAACGACCATCATCAAACAGCCCCGCATTAAAAAAATATGGGCTGATGCGACCTGACTTCAGGGTGAACTCACCAAACTTTAAAACATTTTTCTCAATGGCCAGGGCCAAAAACTCTTGTGCGACTTGCATGCATTTTAGATCTTTAAAACAGTTTGTTATCATGGAAGAACTGAGGGGTTTTTTCAAGCATTGAAATGCTATAATTGCTGCTTTTTCAGAAACACATCAGCCATGAAAATCATCACCCTCAATGCCAATGGCATCCGTGCGGCACAGAAAAAAGGCCTTTTTGAATGGTTCGAAAGCACCCAAGCCGATGTCTTGTGTATCCAGGAAACCAAAGCCCAATTATCGCAACTGGACCCGGCATTGTTTGTCCCACAGGGTTATCACTTTTATCAGGCAGATGCTGTGAAAAAAGGGTATTCGGGCGTTTCTATTTATTCAAAGCACCAACCCACTGAGGTGAAATACGGCATCAAATGGCCTGAGTTTGACCTGGAAGGACGCTGGGTCGAAGCTGATTTGGGTCACCTGATTGTGGCCTCATTGTATTTGCCATCGGGTTCTGCCAAAGAAGAACGTCAAGACTTTAAATACGTGTGCATGGAACGCTTGGAACCCATGCTACAGCATTTACAAAAAACCGGCAAACCTTTCATTGTTTGCGGTGACTGGAACATTGCCCACAAGGAAATAGACATTAAAAATTGGAAGGGTAATTTGAAAAACTCAGGCTTCCTGCCGGAAGAACGTGCCTGGATGACCAAGTTATTCGATGAATTCGGTCTGGTGGATGCTTTCCGTGTTGTAGAGCCTGGCGAACACCAATACTCCTGGTGGTCGAACCGCGGTCAAGCCTATGCCAACAACACCGGCTGGCGCATCGATTATCAAATCACCTCAGCTTGCCTGCGCGACAAGGTAAAATCCGCTCACATTTACAAAGAGCAACGGTTCTCAGATCACGCACCTGTGATCATCGAATATGATTTGTGAGCATCAAAATTGGATTCACCAATTTGTTAAGGTCTATATTCGAAAACCAGAAAGTCCTGGCGAGTAAGATCAAGTCGATAAGATCACGCTTCCCAATAGGGGGCTGGTCCATAGTAACCAATCAAAAAATCGATAAAAACCCTGACTTTCATTGCCAGCAGTCGTGAGCTTGGGTATACCGCCCATAGGGCTGTGTCCGATACCAAAGGATGATCTTGCAGTATTTCGATTAAGTCACCATTTTTAAGTTGTTGGTAAGCACACCAAGTTGAACTGATGGTGATGCCCTCGTCTTTGGCACACAGGTCCCTGATGGCCTCGCCATTATCCACCCGCAACAACCCAGGAGGTTTGATTTTTTTTCGTCCTCTGGGAGTCTCGAAATGCCATGAATCTATCCCAATCAAATTGATACACCGATGATTCAATAAGTCATCAGGTGTCTCTGGCGTACCATGCTTTTTTAAGTAGGCAGGTGAAGCACAAATGATGCGTTTATCATCTGCCAGCTTGCGAGCCACCAGATTTGAGTCATCAAGCGATGCATTTCGAATGGCCACATCAAAACCACCTTCCACCATATCGATGATGCCATCACTCAAACGCAAATCAATCTTCAATTCAGGGTTAGCTGTCATAAACTCACCCAATGCAGGAATGATGTGCATGCGTCCAAAAGAAGCCGGAGCGGTTACCCGCAGAGTACCTTGCGGCGTGATGCTGCCTTGACCAACAGAAGCCTTGGCTGCATTGATCGAAGCTATCGCTTCTTCTGCATGAGGAAGAAAAACCTGCCCTTCATCAGTCAATGAAACTTTTCTTGTGGTTCTGTGAATTAACTTAACCCCTAAAAAACTTTCGAGCTTATTCATATGTGAACTCGAAACCGCTGGTGACAAACCCAATTCACTGCCTGCTTTACTGATGTTGTGGGTGGCAGCAATCCTGACAAACAATTTCAAGTGTTCAATATTCATTCAGACCATTATCAATATATTCAATAAACTCATTATACATATATGTGTATTATCAACATATTCTTTATATTTTAGAATGCACTTTTAATTCAAAGGTCTCGAAATATGAAAGCAATGGTCATCAATCAATATGGAAACAGCGATGCATTTGAAGCAGCAGAAGTAGAGAAGCCACAAGTCTCTACAGGTCATGTCTTGGTCAAAATAGCAGCCACCAGTGTCAATACCGTTGACACCATGATTCGTCAAATGGGCAAAGATTTACCATTTTCTCCTGATACACCAGCCACATTGGGCATGGATTTTGCCGGTACCATTGAAGCTGTGGGTGATGGAGTTGAGCGTTTTTCAATTGGTGATGAAGTCTATGGCTGTGCCGGTGGCTTGGCCGACCTGCCAGGTACTTTAGCAGAATATATTTCAGCAGATGCCAGATTAATTGCCCACAAACCCCAATCCATTTCCATGCGCGAAGCAGCAGCCCTACCCCTGGTAGGAATTACCGCTTATGAAGGTTTGGTCCGTGCAGGTGTTAAACAGGGCCAAAAAGTCTTGGTACATGGTGGATCTGGTGGAGTTGGTCATGTGGCATTGCAGTTGGCCAAATATTTTGGTGCTGAGGTTTATTCAACCGGTGGCGGTGATGAACAAATTAAACTGATTGAAAAATTGGGCGCCACGGGCATTAATTATCAAACTGAAACCGTAGATGGCTATGTGAACAAACACACTGACGGCAAAGGATTTGATGTGGTCTATGATTCTGTTGGTGGTGAAAATATTGTCAATTCATTCGCCGCAGCTGCCTTGAATGGGCAGGTAGCGACAACTGTATCTATGGTTGAATTAGATTTGACCCCAGCTCACATGAAAGGCCTGTCCTTACATGTGGTCTTTATGTTGATTCCTATGATACATAACCACAAACGTGAAGAACACGGCATGATTCTCAGTCAATTAGCAAAAATTGTTGATCAGGGCAAATTGAAACCGGTGGTAGACGAACAAACTTTTAACTTATCAGAGGTAGGATCAGCGCATGATCGTTTAGCCAGTGGTGATGCTGTTGGCAAAGTGGTTATCACGCTTGATTAAGTTAAGTTAAGTTAAGTTAAGTTTTTTTCAGACAAGCTTTGTTGCTGATTACCGCTTAAAAAGTGAATACCTAATCTAATGCTTGTCTGGTTTTAAAGCAAACTATGAGGCAAATAACATGATGACAACTCAACTGAGATTAATCTCGATATTATTGATTTACAATGCGGTATCAATAGCCAGCGAATCTGCTACGAAAGTGACCCAGTTCAATGACATTGAATGGGGCTACCTCAACCCGTTGCGCGGTGATCAAAGCCCCGGTGCGGCAGATTTATGGGGTGACCGTACTGCTGAAGGGGCAACTGGAATGCTGGTCAGGTTCAACCAAGGGTTTAAATCCCCTCCACACATACATAACATCAGTTATCGAGGCATTGTCATTGAAGGACAATTGCACAATGATGATGCATCGGCAGAATCTATGTGGCTACCCCCTGGATCATTTTGGACCCAACCAGCTGGCCAAGCACACATCACAGCAGCCAATGGTCATAGCAACCTGGCTTATGTTGAAATTGATAGCGGCCCATACCTGGTTAAGCCTACTGATGAATCATTCGATAATGGTGAAAAGCCAGTGAACATAGATCAGTCCAATTTAGTTTGGCTTAATGCCGCTGATTTACATTGGCTGAAATTCGATGCCACAAAGCCACATCAAACCGTACCAGAAATTTCATTCCTTTGGGGTTCCGCTGAGCACAATCAATTGAATGGCTTGATGTTAAAACTTCCTCCCAAGTTCAAGGGAGAAATTAAATCTCAGTCAGAAGAATTGAGGTCAGTGGTGATTGCTGGAACATTGACTTATGCTGATACCAAGGTACTCAAGCCGGGAAGCTATTTTGAATCAAGTAATCAAGTCAGTCATACCGTTTCTACAGACGACAATTCCGCCATTTTGTATATCAGGACAGCTGGTAGATTTGAATTAAAGGTCAATGAGTAAGCACAACATGACAATAGGTACGTCTTTGAATAACAACCAAACAAAGACTCATTAAACTGCTCGTTCAGCTTCGTTCTTTGTTCCCCAAGTCTTCGACCAGGCTGTTATCGTCCCAGCCTGAGTCAATGGTGTCTTTGTGTTGTTTGATGTGCTGGTCATTGACCAGTACTTTACCGAGGTTATCTAATTGTTGTTGCACACGCAGTACATGTCCCTTTTCATCGTTATCAAAAAATGATGCAGCCAGTTCTTTAACCAAGGCTTCGTCTTCTTTTTGATAAATCAGTTTGGCTCGTTTGGCTTGATAAGCCCGCATGCCCAGGTGTTTGAGGACATCCTCTCCCATGGTGGCTGAAGATTCAAAGGTTTCTCGATAGATGTTGGTCACCCCCATGTGGTGCAATTCATAGGCCATGGTGCGATCTCTGGCCCGCACAAACAGCTTCAAATGCGGGTGGTGCTTGATCAGATAGGCAGCCAATTCTTTGACTTTATCCGGATTATCCATGGCTATCACCATGGTGGTGGCTTCATTGATGCCTGCCGCTTCCAACAAGTCCATGCGGGTGGCGTCACCATAAAACACCTTCCAGCCATATTTGCGTAAAGTGTCGATCATGTTGGGGTCATTGTCCAATGCCGTGATAGCGAAATTGTTGTACTTCAATAAACGACCAACGATTTGTCCAAATCGACCCACACCAGCAATAATGACGTTGTTTTCTTCATCGATGTTATCGGCCTGGCGTTGTGTAGATCCTGGCTCCAACATTTTGGATAACAACACTTTTTCATAAAACAAGAACAACAGCGGCGTGATGGCCATGGATAAAGCCACCACGATGCGCAAGGTGTCGGCAATATCTGTAGGCACCACATGATGTCCAACAGCCAAGGTCAACAACACAAAGGCGAATTCACCACCTTGGGCTAAAGCCAGGAAAAACAAAGCCTGCTCTATTTTTTTCAAGCCCAAAACCTTGCCAACCACGTAAAGGACCAAAGCTTTCAGCGCCATCAAACCCAAAGTTAAACCAAGAATGATGACGTATTGTTCTGCAAATAAGGTGAAATTAAAAGCCGCGCCAACGGTCATAAAAAACACGCCTAGCAGCAATCCTTTGAATGGTTCAATATCGGCTTCCAGTTCATGCCGGTACTCACTTTCGCTTAAGATTACCCCAGCGATGAATACCCCCAATGCCGGTGACAAGCCAATCAAAGACATCAGGGCCGCTATCAATGTCACCAACCCCAGGGCCGCTGTGGTGAAAATTTCTTTTTGTTTGGCCCGGGCAATGTAATCAAACAGTGGATTAATCAAATGCCGTGACAGGATGTAAATCAACACAATCGCACCAATGACCACCATGGGTTGTAGCCAACCTGGCAAATGGGTGGTTAAATCAATGCCATGTGAAGCATGAGGAGCCGCATCCGGGGGTCCAACTGCCAACAAAGGAATCACCGCAATGATGGGTATCACCGCAATGTCTTGAAATAACAACGCCGAGAACGCAGCTTTGCCACCGACGGTGTTTTGCCAGCCTTTTTCCTTTAAGGTAGCCATGATGATGGCTGTTGATGACAGTGCCAAGGTTAAACCAATAGCCAGGCCCACTTGCCAGCTGAGATCGAAAACCCACATGGCCAACCACATGATTAGCACAGCGGTTAAACTGACTTGCAATCCTCCGGCACTGAGGATGGTGGCTTTCATTCGCCACAAATGACTGGGCTGAATTTCCAAGCCTATAATGAACAACATCAATACCACACCGAATTCTGATGCATGATTCAATTGTTCAAGCAGGTGAGCAGAATCCATTCCTAACATCGGAGCCACAACCGTCAAGATGGCACCGACAATGCCACCGGCGATTAAATAACCTAACACCGATCCCAATCCCATGCGATTGGCCATGGGCACCAGCAGCACAGCCAAGCCCAAAAACAAACTGGCAATGACAAAGGCTTCAGTCATTATCTGCTTCCAGTTTGTGGTTCATGGTTGGGTAATTTTCAGAGCCACGAACATTAATGCGGTCGTTTATCAAGTCATCCAGCAGCTGCTTGAACGTTTTGACCTGCTTATTGAGGTAACTTTCTGGGAGATTGGGGTCATGATATCCGGCTTTGATTTTGTTCCCACCATAGGTGATAAAAGGTGGTAAAAAATCCATTTCGCACAGCTTGGCAGAGTATTCAAACGGTTTCAATAGGCCCCTGATGTTTAATTCACCAGCATAATTCTTGCTGTCACCGCCAGCAGTAATCGAAGACATGAAGCGTTTGCCGCGCAATGCATGGCCATTGGTGCCATAGGCGTAGCCATGTTCCCACACCAAATCGATCCACTCTTTGAGGATAGAGGGACAGGAATACCAGTAAAAGGGGTGCTGAAAAATGACCACGTCATGAGCGTCCAACAATTGCTGCTCATAGCGCACATCAATCATGAAATTAGGATAACATTCATACAAGTCATGGACTGTGACGTTTTCCATGGCTGCAACACCATCCAGTAAGGCTTTGTTCAGCACTGAGGTTTGAAACACAGGGTGCGCAAACAGCAACAGCACTTTACTCATTTTAAACTGCGAATAGTTTGTGTTTCAGTCAACCACTTGCTTTTCAATCAGTTTCCTTTTGAATGTCGTTGTAACGGGCTTTGGCAGACAGCAACGCATCTCTCAACTGCGCTTCAGTTTGTTGTAACTCAACCACTGCACTTTCGCGTTTGGCTTTGCCCTCTTCGGCAATGCGCAATGAGTCATCGATGGTTTCTATCAACTTCTGATTGGCCTGTTTAACCACTTCAATGTCAAACACACCGCGTTCCATTTGTTCGCGTACTTTGCGATTGGCTATTTGCAAGTTATCGGCATTGGCAGCCAACATTTCATTGGTCAGGTCGGTGGCATCCTTGATGGTGTCAGCCGCTTGTTCAGAACGCCAGATGGTGACAGTTTGCGCCAGTTGTTGACGCCACAAGGGCACAGTATTGGCGATGGTAGAATTGATTTTGTTGATCAGTCCTTTGTCATTTTCTTGGACCAACCTGATGCTAGGTAAACTTTGTAAAGTCACTTGTCTGGTTAACCGCAAGTCATGTACGCGGCGTTCAAGATCAGCGGTAGCGGAACGGATGTCGCGCAGCTTTTGGGCTTGTAACATGTCATCACTGCCCTCTGCCTCTTTTTCCATCGCTGGAATGACTTCCTGATGCAATTGATTGATTTTTTCTTCGCCGGCTTTGATGTAATCTTCCAGGGTGTGAAAATACTCCAGATTGGCCACGTACAGGCGATCCAGACTGGTGATGTCTTTGAGCAGCGTGGTTTTGTGTGCCTCTAATTTGTTGGTGATTTTGTCGATTTGCTTGCGCACTTCTTCGTAACGCTGCAAAAATTTAACCAACGGTTTGGCGCGACCAAACAAACGGGCAAAAAAGCCTGGTTTCTTGTTAGGATCCAACTCATCCACATCAAAACCACGGATGGTGGCTACCATTTCATTCAGGGCTTCTCCTGATTGACCGAGGTCTTTATTCTTTACCCCTTCCAACATTTTGTCTGAAATTTCAGTGACTTTTTCCTGGGCTTTGCTACCAAAGAAAATCACGGAGTTGGCATCGGCCATGTTGATTTCATTCATCAAGGCATCGATGCGTTCTTTTTCTTCGGCATCTACGTCTTTGTATGGCACCATCTCATTCATCACCCCAGGAACAATTTCTCCTTCAGTTGTGACTGTTTTAACTGCTGTTTTGGTTTCAACTTCTTTTTCGGTCATGGTCTCGCCCTCATTAATTTATGCCTTGTTTTTCCATCAGCGTATTCAAAACCTCAATGTCAACATCAAGATCGAATACCTGATTTTCTAACAACTTTTGTTGTTGTTCTGTGAATACACTGTCGATGTTTTGTAGTACTTTCTTAAAGTTCTTTTCCAGTGATTCGTCGTCAACCAATTGATGGGTATCAGCATAGCGTTTAATCACGCTTTCAGTGGCCCCTAAATAGGAATGCAAGAAGCGCCTGGCTTGTGGTATTTTTTCAGGTTGGTTCACCAGGGTGTTGATGACGTCGCGACTGGTTTTGATGATGTTGGTCAAAAACCGCGACAATTCCTGGTTAGCAATGTGTTTGTTGGCCAATTCAATGCTGACAATGGACTGTTCACTGACTGCCAAAATTTCTTTCGACTCCTGATCTTTGATCGCACCGAAGGACGGGGTGCTGACATCGTCCATGCCATACCACAACACCGAACCAACCAAGGCGCCCAGTCCATAGGCAACCGATTCAAACAGGCCCATACCGGCCACAAAAAATGAACCCAATAATGAACAGGCACCCAGTGTCAGTGATGACAGCATCATCAATGGAAATGGTTTTTGTAACACATATTTGCGTTGGCGGTAATGCAATCTGTTGCGTATGCCTTTACTCATCCAGCTGGCGGACAACAAACTGCCAAACAACACCCCACCGCTGACCAGGAATTTAAACAAATTTCCTTGAGCCAATTGCGCAAAAGTAGAGACCAGGAAGAAGGTTGAATAACCGTACAGCAACCAAGCTGTGGTTTGGATTTTCACCACCGAGTTTTTGGCTTTTTCGCGGTATTTAACTGGCATCTCAAATCATCCTGATGGCCACGTAGGCCAATGACAGTGTCATGAGCCCAAAGCCAGCCATTTTTTTAATCAGGTCTAACATTTTAAGTCGTGGGTGGTTGGGTTCATTTGATTATTTTGTATTGCAAGAGTTGCTGCACATTGGAAAAGTCTGGTTCACCAAAAGTGATTTGACCTTCGCCCTGCAACACCATCGAGTCACGGTGTATACCAATGGGATCCGCCCCATTTTGAATGATCCAAGAGCCATTGGTGCTCTCGTCAGTGTACTTGAAGTTGCCACCGCTGAACTGAATGTCACCGTGCATGCGAGAGGCCATCAACATGTGTATTTGCAAATCACAGTCGTCGCCCCGTCCAATGGTTTTGGTCGGTGACTGGTCGGTCATGATATGCTGAACGCCATTGATGTCCAGTTGCATTTTGTATTTATTGGTAGGCACTTTGATGTCCAAGGCTGAAGTGACTCGGGTTACCTGACTGATGTCTTGTTGCCACAAGATTTCAATGATCTCTACCGGCAGTATTTTGCCCTTGACTTTGGTTTTACCCAATGAACGGTGATTCAGAAATGGCGGTAGCAGGCATTTCTCAAAGGTGATGGAGTTGGTGATAATTTGACCCTTTTTGGCAAAACTGGTCATTCTGGCTGCCACATTAACGGCATCACCAAACACATCTCCGTCTTCTTCAATGACATCACCAAAATGGAATCCCACGCGGATTGATATGGGGTGATTGCCGAGTACAAAATTGCCACTGACGGTATTTTGCATATCAACAGCTGCCAACAAGGCGTTGTTGGCTTTTGGGAACACACACATGATTTCATCGCCGATGGTTTTGACCAGTTCTCCCTGGTGTTTTTCAGCATCTCTTAACAACACATTCAAAACCGACGAAATCGATTCTTTGGCTGCTTCATCACCATGTTTTTCAAACAATGATGTGCTGTCAGCGATGTCAGCAAATAAGATACACAGTTCAGTCAATGAGTGCCTCTGATGATTCTAACGTTGATAAAATGTCCTGTTCCCCTGGCAACACCAGATTGGCAGCATTTGCCAAAGGAGTGTAACTGTCGGCACCGGTTATTAATTTCAAATACCGGGGTTTGATGCCATTTTCTGCCAGGATGGTGATGACGCCCTCCCCCACACATGCAGAACGACGGCCTTCATCTACAATGATTATTCTATCAAATTTTTCAGCATGTTTCTTGATTGCTTTTGCATTGAGTGGTTGTAACCAACGCAAGTCCATGGTTTTAACCTTGGAGTCATGCTTGGCTTCAAATTTTTTCACCGCTCGCAAACTCATCAGCACACCATTGCCATAAGTGATGATCAACACATCCTTGGCTTTGGGTTGGTATATTCTGGGCGCTCCCAGCTGCGTGTATTCACCTGGTTGTGGATAAGACTGGTTCCAGAAACCATCGCCTTCTTGGTATAAATCCTTTTGCATATACAGCGCAATGGGTTCGATGAACAAAGACACCCGCTGATTGACTTTAGACAAGGCCACCAGTGTCCTCATCATGTTGACCGCGTCATCACCGCGCGACGGACATGCCACAATGACGCCAGGAATGTCGCGAATGGCAGCAATGGAGTTGTCGTTGTGAAAATGCCCACCAAAGCCTTTTTGGTAGCCCAGGCCAGCTATTCTGACCACCATGGGGTTGCTGAATTGGCCGTTGGAAAAAAACTGTAAACTCGCTGCCTCTCCTCTGATTTGATCACAGGCATTGTGGAAGTAGGCCAGGTACTGAATTTCAGGGATGGGCAACAAGCCCAAAGTGGCATATCCCTGAGCCAGGCCGAGAATGGTTTGTTCATCCAGCAGGGTATTGAAAATTCGTTTGGGACCAAAATGTTTTAATAACTGTTTGGTGATGGTATACACCCCACCTTTTTGCGCCACATCCTCACCAAATAGGACCGATTCTGGGTATTTCAGCAACAAATCATGAATGCCTTTGTTGATCTGTATGGCCATGTGCTTTTTGGGCTGATTTTCCGGGTAGGATTTGATGCTGCCAAATAAGTTGGTACGCTGCTGTTCATCAACGGTTCTGGCGGCCTCTTGATAAACCCGTTCTTCATCCAATGGTGCCAGGGGCGCCATGACTTGTGCCAATGAACTGATTTTGCTGTCCTCATGTGCCTGATTGGCTTTTTGCATGCATTCATCGTATATACTTTTATACAAATCAATGATTTGCGAAGAACTCATGAGGTCGTGGTTCATCATCGATGCCGCGCTTTGCAACAGCGGATCCTGAGCTTCACAGGCTTCCAGGTCACTCAGTTTTCTGTAATCCACTTCAAAATCTGTACCGGCATGGCCCATCAGACGGGTGGTTTTCAGGTGCAAAAACACCGGTTTTCGCTCTTGCCGACAATACTCGACAGCACGTTTGACTTGTTGATAACCCGTTTCTAAGTCCAAACCATCAGCATAAAAGTATTGAATGCCTGGTCGGTATTTGAAATTTTCGGCTATCCAGTTCTCTGGGGTTTTCACCGAAATACCGATACCATTGTCTTCACAGACGAATAAAACCGGCGTTTTCAATCCTTGAAAGGCAGACCAACTGGCAGCATTGAATGCGCCTTGTGCAGTGGAATGGTTGGTGCTGGCATCACCAAAGTTACACAACACGATGGCATCATTCGGAACCGGCATATCAATGGGTGAGCGTTGACCCAGCTCAATGCCCAGCGCACAACCAACGGCTTTGGGTAAATGACTGGCAATGGTGCTGGTTTGAGGAATAACCCACAGCGGTCTTGAACCCCAGACTTTGTGTCGGCCTCCAGAAGCCGGATCATTTTGACTGGCAGCAAAAGACAAACAGGTGTCCCAAATGGGATCGATACCTGCTACCTGTCGTGATCGCTCCATCATCAGGCCGCCACTGCGGTAATGTAAAAAGGCCGGATCGGTGTGCCTGACCAGGTCACCCAACATGACATTGCCTTCATGTCCCGATGAGCCGATGGTATAAAACACCTTGTTTTCGAGTTTCAGCTGCCTGGCCATCATGTCCAGCTGTCTGGACCTGATTTGTGACTCAAACAATTGTTTGAGCTTGGCTGCGGACAGGCCATTGCTTGCCAGGTCAGTTTTGGGATCCTGGGGCTCATAGCTGGTGACAAAGTCAATGAAATTCTGTTCAACCACAGCAGCGCGGTTGATCACTTTACTGGCTGGTGTGTTCATTATCAGAAGGCGTTTTTACCGGTCAATTCACGCCCCACCACCAACTGATGGATGGTTTCGGTGCCTTCGTAGGTGATCACACTTTCGAGATTCAACATGTGTCTGATCGCCGCGTGTTCGGTGGTGATACCCGCTCCACCCAGCATGTCACGGCATTCACGGGCAATGTCCAGGGCCATGCGCACATTGTTCCATTTGGCCATAGATATTTGTGTGGGTTGTAGTTGGTTGGCGTCTTTCAATTGTCCCAGTCGCACGGCTGTCAGTTGTGCAGTTGAAATACGTCGCGACATGTCTGCCAGTTTTTGTTGCACAATTTGATTGCAGTTCAAAGATCGGTCAAACAATACCCGCTCTTCGGTGTAATCCAACACCTCCTGCAAACATGCCTGGGCAGCTCCTATGGGACCCCAGGAAATGCCATAACGGGCATTAGACAAACAGCTCAAAGGGCCTTTCAAACCTTTGACACCCGGCAGTCGATTGGCATCAGGTACGCGCACGTCATCGAAAAACAAAGCAGACGTGATGGATGCTCGCAGTGACATTTTGCGCTTAATCAAATCGGTATCAAACCCTGGCATGTCTTTTTCAACCAAAAAGCCCTGAATGCCGTCATCGGTCTGTGCCCAAACGATAGCGATGTCAGCGATAGAGCCATTGGTGATCCACATTTTTGAGCCGTTCAAAATCCAGTCATCACCGTCCTTTTTGGCATGGGTTTTCATTGAAGCTGGGTCCGAGCCAGCGTGAGATTCAGTCAGACCAAAACACCCAATCACTTCTCCTTTTGCCATGGGTGGCAGCCACTTTTGTTTTTGTTCTTCGCTGCCAAAGGCATCAATAGGAAACATGCATAACGAACTTTGCACTGAAGCAAAACTGCGTAAGCCACTGTCGCCACGCTCCAATTCCTGACAAATCAAGCCATACGAGGTATAGTTCAGGCCCGCACAATCATAGCCTTGAATGGTGCTGCCAAATAAACCGAGGTCAGCCATTTCTGGAATCAAATCCATGGGAAAAACATGGTCATCAAAGGCTTCTCCAATGATCGGAATTACCCGCTCATCAACCCACCTACCAATTGACTCCTGAACCATCAGTTCTTCTTCTGACAGCAGTGCTTTGACGTTAAATATGTCCAGTTTGTCAATTTTTGATGACATGGTGATCCTCATACAAAATAAAATGATTCAACATTTTACTCCACCGGGAATCTAAGAGATAGTGGCAGCGATTAATTTAAAACGACTGTTTCAATTCACTGCAGCACCAGAACCAGCTGCTGCTCATGGCTTCAACAGCAGCTGTTTGGGTATGTAACCTAAAGGTTGTTTTTAGGAATCTTCGTTGGTGTACAGCATGTACAGCGCCAACTCATTATCGTACTTGGCTTCCGTTTCAGCAATTTCAGCCGTTTTGTCTTTGATAAATTCTTTTTGGTACTCTATTTGGGCTTTGATTTGATCGATTTGACTCAAAAAAACATCTGAAACCACTTCACCACTGCGTTCTTTATCGGCAGCCCTTTTCATCAAGTCATTCAGGTTTTTATCCTGAATTTCCAGATTTTCGGTGGCTGTGGCGATGTTGCGTTGTAACGCCGAAACTCGCTCAGACTTCAACCTTTTGATTTGATCTGCACTGGAATAAGACAACAGTATTTTTTTCTTTTCCTGTTCTCTGGCAATCCGCTCCTGCTCTAGTTGAGCAGCCAACTCCCTTTGTTGTTTCAGTTCTTCGGCTTTGGCTTTTTTTTCTTCAGCCGTAAGTTCACGACTGACCTTGTCCTTGACCACACCTTGTTCGCTCAGCTCTTCTCTGGCATTTTTGATTTGATCTGGCGGCACTTTGTCGCTGTAATGGACCTTGCCATCTTCATCAACCCATTTATAGAGCTTGGCTTCTGCTGGTATCAGGCTCAAAGCCATCAACCACAAACTAACATGTATTAAAGTATTCATATCTCATTTAACCTTTGGTAAATAACACCAACAAAGCCACAAATACCAACCACACCACCAACATGCGTTTTAATACAGTGTAAGTGGTGCGCTCTGTGATTTGCGCTTTGCCTTCGTCTTTGCTTTCTATTTCACAATTTTCAACAGCGTAATCCATCGACTCGTACAGGAATTGACTGTTCATCGAACGAATAGTTTCCATTGAAATGTATTGTTTGGCTTGTTTCCACACTTTTTCAAAGTCACTGGCCAAAGCCAACGATACAGTCATCAACAAAGTGACCGGGTAACTGAGTACCCGCAAGGCATGTTGATTGAATGGTTCGTTGTTTATTGAGGACACCAAATGGCAAGCCAGTCGGTATGCCAAGGCACCATAAACTCCTAAGACAACGTACCAAAAAAACACCCCGAACCAACGGTATAACGCCGCATTGGTCATTGCTTTGATAACTTCTTGGGAGCTGGCTTCTGGACTGATATTCAACGCGGTGTGGATGGATTCGTTATCTATCTCAGAAACCAGGGTCGCTGGCCCCAAGCAGATATACAGGATAACAATGTTTATCACAAAATACATGACGCTGTGGGTTGTTACGCCCAAAATGGGCACAAACAACAACCAACATAAAAACAATGGCAATGCCAGAACCAGCAACCAGCGCAAAGCGGCTGACTCAACCGCCTCGGTTAATTTGTGTTGCCATTGGTCCACCCAGGAAAAATTCCGCAACCAAGCAGGCTTTTCTACATAATGGTATAAACCAAAGGCAATGATGATGGCCAGTAATTTCATGATTTCAGTGCGCCAAAACTAAATAAATTATAACACGACCCATATGCTTTAAGCCCGGACGAATATGGCCATTGATTCTACGTGGGAGGTGTGCGGAAACATATCCATCACCCCGGCCTGCTGTAAGGTAAAGCCCAATTCATTCACCAAGCGGTCGGTATCTCGTGCCAGGCTGGCTGGATGACAAGAAACGTATACCAGGGTCTTGGCTGCAGTTTGCGCAATCAACGGCAAAATTTCCCAAGCCCCGCTGCGTGGCGGGTCAATCAGCACCTTGGTGAACGGGCGATTAAACCACTCACTGTTGTCTTGATCCTTGGTCAAATCTGCCTGATAAAAGGACACGTTCTCCAGTTGGTTGAGTTCCGCATTGTGCCTGGCTCGTTCCACCAACTGTAAATCACCTTCCACACCCACTACTTGCGCTGCTGATTGTGCCATCGGTAAGGTAAAGTTACCCAACCCACAAAACAGGTCTAAGACCACATCATCAGATGACAACGCCATGGCCTCTAAAGCCTGAGCAATCATTTTCTCGTTCATCCGACGGTTAACCTGAATGAAATCATTGGGCAAAAACTCGTAGGTCAATTGATACGAGTCCAAATGAAATCGCAACGGTTGGTCATATTTTTCCAAGGGAGTCACGGTTTCTGGTCCTTTGGATTGCAGGTATATTTGTAAATCATGTTGATCTGCAAATTGCTTGATCAGCATCAGGTCATCACTGCTGAAGGGTTTCATGTGGCGAATAATCAAAGCGGTGACGTTATCACCCATGGAGCACTCAACTTGCGGGATGAATGCTTTGATGGTGGTTTGCGCAAACAACTCAGATAACGGGGTGATCAGCCCAGCCAACCGTTCCTCCAACACATAGCAGCGATCCATATCAGCTACAAATCTTCCATTCTTCTCTCTGAACCCAACCAACATTTTATCCTTGGCGGTCACCCATTTGGCACTGAGCCGCGCACGGCGGCGGTAATGCCAGTGCGAATCAGTCAGCGGTTGCCACCAACGTTCGGGCATCACGTGAGCTATTTTATGAAAATTATTTTTTAAGGTATTGAATTTAAACTCAATTTGTTTGTCCTCTTTGAGGTGCATCATCGAGCAACCGTTGCATATCGTATAGTATTCACAACGGGGTACGGTGCGGTCATCTGATGCCTGTTTGATTTCAGTAGCCAATGCCTCGTTGTAATTACGCGTGTTGCGATTCAACTTGGCCATCACCACCTCACCGGGCAAGGCATTTTGAACAAACACCACTTTATCGTTCCACTTGGCAACCCCTCGCCCATCATGGCTGAGGTCTTCAATGGTCAATTCTATGGGTTCTTGTGGTAATCGTTTCCTTGATCTTCGACTCATTTACTTTCCGGTCTCGTTTATTTTTTAACCCATTGCCCCGACTGGTTTTGGTATGACCAGCCTGGTTTGGCTTGTTGAATCCATTGTTTTACAAAAGCATCACGGATTTGTTCTTCCCATTCGGGATGGTCATTGGCAATTGCCATTTCGCGGTACAAAGCGGCACGGTCGCGGTTTTCATCAGCCACCACTTTCTTGACCATTTGTCGGTCTTTTAACCCCAATTGACTCGCATCGACAATTTCCACCAAGCCACTGTTGGTAAATCCCACCACGTTGTTATCCAGGTGTGTTTTCAGTGATTGATTGAAGCGGTTTTTCATTTTGGCGGTCAGTTCATTGATGGCAGGTGAAGACAGGGTGATGTCTGCCTGAGCCTGGGCTGAAGAAATGACCCAATTGAGTGGATTCAATTGTTGTGCCCAATACCGAACACCTGGTTCACGGATCAGAATGGTTTGGTCGTCATCTTCAGGGTTAACCGGCTCCTCATTCAAAACGTCTTTGACGATTTTTTCTGCCGCAGACTCTACTTCAGCTGCTGGAAAATAGACATTGATGGTCACACAAGCGGTGACCAAAACAAACGAAAACAATAATATGGATTTTGACCAATTTTTCATTGTGATTATCCCTTTAATAAATGACTGTCATTATACCTTGAGAGGCTTAATGTATTCTGAATCATTCGGTGATTTTTTATGTTTCACCGCTGGCGGTTTCACTGCTGTCGTAGTTGGCATTCAATAACCGCTCGATAAATTCTTCCCAATCAATGGACCGAACATAGCCCACAATGTTGATTTTAGGGATGCCGCCACCTTCAACAATCACAAACTGTTGTTGTTGGTTTTTGAGACCGCCAATTTCACAAACAGAATTGTGTAACTTGCAGCTGAGTTTGATTTTTTTGTATTTGAAATCATCAAAGAAACGCAGGAATGTTTTGGATATCGCCCCTTTAATTCCACCCAACGATGAAATGTTATCAATGGCCCGCTGGCTGATGGTTTGTTCCACGCCAGGTGTTTCTACGGTGTAAATTTGTGCATCCATGCGGTCGGTCTTCCAGTTGGTGATACGCAAGCCATCAATTTCTCCAGATAAGCGCCCAGTAATCAAGCCGAAGCCAAAAGTTTGGGTGAGTAAGGCCAAGTCAAAGCCATCAAATTCAATGTCAGCAGCAATCACCGGTGCCACCCCAAAAAGTCGTTCCATTGATAATTCATCGATGCGCATGTCACCGCCAAAAACCTGTAAATCAAGCGCACCCAAAAACTGTATCACACTGCCCTGCTTGACCATACCCGGAATGGTGCCACTGATTTGACCCGCCATGACTGGCCAACCTAATTTTTCGGTGATCAACTTCAATGATATGGGTATGATTTCAGCTTCCAGCACCAGGTCCAGTTCACCAGCAAACAAGTTGTTCAGTTGCAATGTGCGCATTTCAATGGCGCCATCATAAATCGGCAAGCGATGCGGCCCAAGAATCGATAACCGTTCACCGACAAATTCAAAAGATGCCTGACTGCTGCTGATGGGCAAGCCGGCCAGTACCAACTCTTCCCAGACAACATCTGAGGGTTCAACAGCACCATCCAACTGCCAATTGAGCTCGCCGTGCAGGGCATCAACCCCCAGTTTTCTGGTTTCATTCAATAAATAAAACTCATCAAAAGTCACCTGTAATCGATCAAAAACAGCTTGATCAGAGTTGAGTTTGATATCAACACCTCCGGCCATTTCCGTGTTGCCAAAGCCATAAATCCCCAACACCGAAGAGAGTATTTTTTTATTGAAAGTTTCGGCATCTTGCAAGTCTATGTGCAATTGTGGCTGCTGCCATTCTAAAGCTGAATTCAGTTCAAAATCTGCCGATGCAGCGAATGAATCCTGATGCTGTAACGCCGCTTGCACAAGGTATGTTTGATTGGCCAATACTTGAATATCTGCTGTATGTGAGATGGCGTATTGTGAAAAATCAACGTACAAGGCGTTTACCAAAGCTTCACCACTGGTGACAAGCAACGCATACTCAATGTGTTGGTCATTGATGTCCCAGGAAAAACCGGCATTGCCTTGCAGCATGGCTGCAATCACATCTTCTGAATGTTCATAAGACAATTCACTGAAAGCGAGTTGGTCTTCAGTGAAAAGGCGTCCGGCAGCTGGGTTAAAATACAAGGCACCAGTCAGGATAACCTCCGGCACCACAGGCACGGTGCCTGGCCATTGACTCAATAACTCAGCCAATTGCACCTGCTGCAGGTCTATTTCGATGTGGTCATTCTCCGAAGACCAACTGATCTGTATGCCTTGATTGGTCGATCCCGTGAATGCCCATTGGTTGTCTGTGAAGTTGATCTGGCTGCTCACCGTGGCCTGGTAGGTTTGTCCCTGCCAATTAAATTGCAATTGAGCCTGTTCACAACCATGTTCAGGAAATACCTTCACTGACTGATTACAAGTGTATTTGATATCTGAGAAAGTCAAATGTTCTGGCGCCAATGACAGCCGCTCCACCTGTAACTCAATAACCTCTTCTTGTGAGTTCACGGTCAAGCCAGTGAACTGCCAATCTGCTGCGTTAGCTCGGAACGTGAGTGAACAAGCCAGCACAGTCAGTACAGTCAGTTCAATCAGCAGAGTGGCCTTAATTTGACAAAGCGCTTGCAAATAACCAGCCATGACATTATTCTTAAAAGCTAAGGACAATTGGAATTCATGCATGGATAAACACCTCATTTTAGTGGTAGATGACAACCACATCAATCGACTTTTCTTCGAATCTTCTTTGCGCAAGTTAGGCCATGAAGTCCAATCTGCCACTGATGGATATGCTGCATTGTCTGTGTGTGAATCGAAAACCTTCGATTTAATTTTGATGGACATCCGCATGGTGGGCATGGATGGCATTCAAACTGCCGAAGCAATTAAAAAACTGACCAATCACCATGACACCACGATTTTGGCCATATCAGCTGAACCCATAGATTGTGATGCTGTGGATGTGTTCACCGATTGTTTACTCAAACCGATCAGCCAGGTTGAATTAGAAAAAGCCATCAACCATTACCTTAATGATCCGTCTGATTTTGATCACCAACAAGCGTTGGCCGTTGCTCACGACGATGAGGCGGTGGTACAACAACTCAGAGCAGCATTCATCCAACAATTACCTGACGACTGGAATCACATAGAGCGTTGTTTTAAGGCAGGTGATGAAGCAGGTTTGCAACACGCCCTCCACCAACTGTTGGGTGCTGCCAAAATGTGTGGTGCAGTCGGCATCACATCTGCTGTTGCAGATTTAAAATCAAAAGATCTGGGTCAGCTTAATGAGCACAACATGCAGCCTTTAGTGAACCTGAAAAAAGCCATCAAACAAGTTTTGAAACCGTAACCCAGATAGCTAGATGAATGAAGTTTAGGTGCCGACTTTGTCCTTGACCTGTTCTTTGAGGTCTTTGCCGGGTTTGAAATGTGGCGCATACTTGGCTCCCAAAGGCACCGGCTCACCCGTTTTGGGATTACGTCCCATGCGTGGATTCCTTTGTCTGAGGGTGAAGCTACCAAAACCACGTATTTCAATTCGATCACCATTGGCAATGGTGGCACTCATGTGGTTGATGATTTCTCTTACTGATAAGCTGATATCAGATTTTGACAATTCACTGCCTTCGAATTGACTGGCCAATAAATTGATGAGTTCCGAACGTGTGATTGAGTCTTTCATTGAATCCAATTATAACTAAACTATTGAAAATGAAAAGATAATTATTTCAGAAAGCACAAAAAAAAGGAACTGAAGCGAGCACACTCAGTTCCTTTTTGCTTTCAAGCCGGGTTTGATCAGTCGTCTAACTTCTCTTTCAACAAATCACCCAGGCTGGTGGTTCCAGAGCTGCCTTTTTTGTATTCATTCAATACATCATTCAACTCATCACTTTCTTTCGCTTTGATAGAAAGTACCAGCATTTTCTTGCGTCGGTCCATGGAAACGAATTTGGCTTCAACTTCGTCACCTACAGACAACACTTCACTGACGTCGTCGGTACGCTCTTTGGCTACATCAAAAGCTTTGATGACACCATTTACGCCTTCGTCCAACTCAACGACAGCTTCTTTCTCGTCAACTTCAACCACTTTACCAGTGACCAATGAACCTTTCGGGTTGTTGGCTACGTAAGAACCAAATGGGTCTTGCGCCAATTGCTTGATACCCAGAGAAACACGCTCTCTTTCTGCATCAATAATCAGCACTGTGGCTTTAACCAAATCGCCTTTCTTGAAGTTTCTGATGGCTGTTTCGCCAGGCTCATTCCAAGAAATGTCAGACAAGTGAACCAAACCATCGATACCACCTTCCAGACCAATAAAGATACCGAAATCGGTGATTGATTTGATTTTGCCTTCAATAACGTCACCTTTTTGTGCATTTTCAGAGAAGATAACCCATGGGTTAGGCTTACACTGTTTCATGCCCAAAGAAATGCGGCGTTTGTTTTCTTCAATTTCCAGAATACAAACTTCAACTTCATCGCCAGGTTGTACCACTTTGGCTGGGTTGATGTTTTTGTTGGTCCAATCGATTTCAGAAACGTGAACCAAACCTTCGATGCCGTCTTCAATTTCAACAAAACAACCGTAGTCAGTGATGTTGGTGACGTTACCGAAGTGACGCGAACCCACTGGGTGACGACGAGCCAGGTCTTTCCAAGGATCTTCGCCCAATTGTTTCAAGCCCAAAGAAACACGTTGGTTTTCTTTATCAAACTTCAACACGCGAACTTCCAACTCTTGACCAATTTCAACCACTTCAGATGGGTGGTTAACACGTTTCCATGACATGTCTGTGATGTGCAACAGGCCATCGATACCGCCCAAGTCAAGGAAAGCACCATAATCAGTCAGGTTCTTCACGATGCCTTTAACAATGGCACCATCTTCCAGTGAATCCAGTAATTTCTCACGCTCTTCAGAGTAGTCAGACTCAACCACGGCACGACGTGAAACCACCACGTTGTTGCGTTTTTGGTCCAGTTTAATGACTTTAAACTCAAGATCCTTACCTTCGAGGTAACCAGGATCACGAACTGGTCTAACGTCCACCAAAGAACCCGGCAAGAAGGCACGGATGTCTTTCAGCTCAACAGTGAATCCACCGCGAACTTTAGAGGTGATTTGACCAATCACGATTTGATCAGTGTCCATAGCGATTTGCAGTTGATCCCAAACCAGCATGCGCTTGGCTTTTTCACGGGACAATACGGTTTCGCCGTAACCGTTTTCATATTTTTCCAGTGCCACTTCGACTTCGTCGCCTATTTCGACTTCGTTGCCAAATTCTTCCAAAGGAATCACACCTTCTGATTTCAAACCAGCATCAACAACAGCAAAACCGTTTTCGATATCTACAACGGTGCCTTTGACAATGGTGCCTGGGATGATGTTCTTACTGGACAGCTCGGATTCGAGCATGGTTTCAAAATTATCACTCATGTTTTATTCCGGTAAAACCAAAGAATGGTTTACCTAAGTCTTCTGCGTCAGTTTGCCTGACACTCGTTTAAAAAAATTAACTCAATCTTGATCAGATAAATGTATGTGTTGCCTGACCAAATGTATGACTTGAGCCAATACTTGCTCGATGCTCAACTCACTGGTATCAATGACGTGGGCATCTGCTGCTGGCACCAACGGCGCCACTTTTCGAGTCGAATCCCTTAAATCACGGGCTTCGATGTCCTCTAAAAGGTCGCGGATTTTAACATCAACTCCACGAGCTTGCAATTGTTTGAACCTTCTTTTTGCTCGCTCAGCTGAATTGGCTGTTAAAAACACCTTCAAATGCGCAGATTGGAACACCACAGTCCCCATATCTCGGCCATCTGCCACCAATCCTGGTGCTTGCTGAAAGTCTTTTTGTCTTTGCATCAAGGCCGCACGCACCGCAGGAATCGGGGCTATTTTCGAAGCCCTTTCACCATTGGCTTCAGATCGCAATGCTTCATTAACCACCTGTCCATCGAGTTTAACCTGGGTGCTTTGTTCAGCTCCCACAGCAAATTCAAGTTGCAGTTGTGAAGCCAGCTTAACCAAAGCCGCTTCATCATCAGTGGCCACGCCTGAAAGTTCGGCTTTGAGTGCTAAGGCCCGGTAAATGGCCCCAGAATCCAGCAAATGCCAGTTGAGGTGGTCTGCCAGTAAGGCACTGGTGGTGCCCTTGCCGACCCCAGATGGACCATCAACAGTGATCACTGGAACCGGTTGCTCCACCGCAATGCCCATGGATTCAATCAATTCAAAAAACACCGGGAACGATGTACCGATATTGTGACAGCCTTTGACGGCAATATGAGCTGCGGGTTGTAAAGCGCCAGCCAACAAAAAGCTCATGGCGCAGCGGTGATCACCACTGCCATCAACCAAACCACTGTGCATCTGCCCACCGCGGATGATGGCGCCATCCGGTAACTCATGGCAGTCTATGCCTAATAGCTGCAAGCCATTAATCATCACTTGAATGCGATCACTTTCCTTGTGTCTGAGTTCTTCGGCACCGGTCAGGCGGGTTTCGCCATGGGCCAATGCGGCAGCGATAAATAACACTGGAAACTCATCAATGGCACTGGGAATCAGCTCAATGGGGATATCAATACCATGCAGCTTGGATGACTGCACCCTGATGTCAGCCACAGGTTCTCCAGCCTGGTTCTTCGGATTCAACAAAGTCAGCCTGCCGCCCATGGCTTGTAAGATTTTAATCACCCCATCGCGGGTGGGATTAATACTGACGTTTTGTAAGACAAAATCAGCATCGGTATGACATAACCCCAAAACCATCAGGAAAGCTGCAGAAGAAATATCAGCAGGAACCTGGATGCGTTGACCTTTTAATTGAGGCAAGCCTTTGACGCTGACTTGCAAACCATTCACTTCGACATCGCAGCCAAAGCCTGCCAACATGGTTTCGGTGTGATCCCTGGATTTGTGTGGTTCTGTGACCGTGGTGGTGCCCTCGGCATACAAACCAGCGATCAATACCGCTGACTTAACCTGAGCACTGGCAATGGGACTGTTGTAATCGATGGCTTTGAGCTGAGTTGCTGGCTTAAATGTCAACGGCGCTGTTTGTTCATCCGACTCAATCTGAGCACCCATTTCGCTTAAGGGTTTGATGACTCGACCCATGGGCCTGACAGACAAAGATTCGTCGCCAACCAAAGTGCTGCCAAAAGGTTGTGCTGCCAACAAGCCAGACAACAGGCGCATGGCGGTACCGGCATTGCCACAATCCAAATCTTTATTGGCTGCTTGCAAGCCGTGCAAACCAACGCCTTGAATGATGATTTCATCACCACGGTCATCGATATCAACACCCAATGACCGCATCACCTCTAAGGTAGCCAGACAGTCTTCTGAGCGCAAAAAACCACTGATTGTGGTTTCGCCAATTGCCAGCGAACCAAAAATGATGGCACGGTGTGAGATCGACTTATCACCTGGAACAGTGAAGGCTCCGGTCAGACTTTCTGGACTATTAAACCGAAAGACATCACGCGCATCTATGTCATTGGGTAGATTAACCACAAACCTGTTCCATCACGGCAGTCATGCGTTGCATTTCTTGTTCGGTTCCTATGGTGATGCGCAAACAATCGGTTAAACCATAGTTAGCAACAGGTCGGGTAATCACACCCAGCTCGAGCATTTGCTGGTAAATGGGCATGGCGTCGGTGCCAAAATCAACCAACAGGAAATTGCCGCGAGAAGGCACGTAGCGCAATCCCAATTTTTGGCAAGTTTGTTCCAACATTTTCATGCCTGTGGCATTGACCTGCATGGATTGGTTTAAAAAGGCTTCATCATCCAAGGCGGCAGTGGCTGCTGCCAATGCCAAGGAGTTGACGTTAAAAGGTTGGCGGATGCGGTTTAGCACATTGGCTATGTCTGGGTTGCTGAGACAATACCCTACCCTGAAACCTGCCAATCCGTAGGCTTTGGAAAAAGTTCGGGTAATGACTAAATTGTCAAATTCATTTAACCACTGGGTGCCATCTACCCGTTCATGTTCTGGTGAATACTCCAAATATGCCTCATCCAATACCACAATCACATCCTTTGGCACGGAACTGATGAAATCATGGAGTTCTTCAGCTTCAAGAAATGATCCAGTGGGGTTATTGGGGTTAGCAATAAAAACCAAGCGGGTTTGTTCATCAATGGCGGCGTGCATGGCAGCCAAGTCGCAACCAAGTGGTTTTTCAGCATCCCAAGGCGTGGCATCTGTCATGTGGTGGGTGGCGCCCACTGCCTGAACAGCAATTGGGTAAACCGCAAAACTGAATTGTGAGTAGACGGCATTGTGAGCCGGTGTCAAAAAGGCTTCAGCCAGTAACACCAACACATCATTAGATCCATTACCCAAAGTAATGCAGTTCATGTCCACACCGTGTTTGTCAGCCAGGGCTTTTTTCAGGACAAAACCATTGCCATCCGGATACAAGGCCAGTTCATCCATCTCTTGTTGGATGGCCGCCATGGCTTTGGGACTGGGGCCCAATGGGTTTTCGTTAGATGCCAGTTTGATGATGTTATCAATTCCCAGTTCACGTTCCAATTCAGAAATGGGTTTTCCTGGAACATAAGGGTTCAATTTTTGGACGCCGGGCACGGCCATTTTTTTGAAATCTGTCATGCAAATGGAGGCTGATTGAGAAAGCCAATATTTTGCCTATTTGGCAGCTATAAAGCAAGCAAAGCAACGGTTTCAATCAAACTTGTCTGGCCGGCTTAACTTCCATCGGGTATTCATTGCAATCCAATCATAAAAAAACCGAATTGCCCACAACCGCAACAGCAGACCTTGGACAAGCCTTCCTATTGATTACACCCGTATATGGACTCAATTTCAGAAGCCACCTGAAAACAAACAATCATTAATACTTGTTTGGCGTTCCAGGTAGCTTGCATGGGGAAATTTAAATTTGTTGCGTCACCGTGGGCATTTCAGGTTCAATGCGACCTGGCTTATCTCGTTCTTCAAAGCGTCGGGTGGCGGCTTCAAGCTTGGCTTTTTCTTCCATTAAGGCCACATGCATCTTGCGATACATTTTCAAAGAATAAAAGCTGAACGGACTGAAAAACAATTTGATGATTACGGGCATCAGCTCGATGGCAATAAAAAATATTTTCAGCATGTAACTGAATAAAATGGCTGCTTCACCCAATTCGGGATCGCCATGAATTTTCTTTAAGGCCAAATAACGCACCAGCATACCGGTTTTTTGTTCATAGAATAATCCATCATTGACCAATTTGGTGCGGTAGGTGGCCAGCTTGTTTTGTTTGTCATCGATTTGTTGGGTCAGCAGCAACTGTTGTTGTTGCAAGTCAGCATTCAATTGCTTCAACCGTTCATCATTGATGGTCAAGGTGGTGGTTTTTTCGCTCAGCGTGTTGCTCTTCAACTGGTATTCATTGAGGGTTTCAGTGGTGCTGAGTATGTTGGCTTCAATCGAAGCCAGTTGGGCTTTGGTGTCGGTAATTTCAGATTCGATGATAGGAATCATTTCGGCCAACTGCGTGTAGGTTTTTACTGCTCGATCGTATTTGGGGCCTTCAGTGGCGGGTCTGCCATCCTGACCTGTGCGTTCCAGTATCGACTCATTGAACCAATACTGATAATCTTGGCGGGTTTGTGCCAATCGTTCATTCAGGGCGCCAATGGCGTTGATGGTGTTTTTCTGATCCCGCTGTAATTCTTCCAAGGTAACTTGGTAATTGTCGATGCTGTTAGCGACGGTGTCCTGGTCATAGGACTCATCGGTATTTCTGATTTGTTCTTGAGCGGTTCTGAGGTTTAAAATTTCCTGTTGTAATTGCGCAATTTTGGCCTCAGTGGCATTCACCGTGGTATCCAGCTCCTGCTCATAAGTGGCCATACGTGCGAAATATTCCTGGTTGTTTTGCACCACATCTTTTTGGATTTGTTCATCTATGGCATTTGATTGCAGACTGATTTCAGCCAAGGTGGCCAGGCCAATGGCTATGATCAATGAATAAACCAACCTGGGAACCAAGCCGATCAACTGCCTGATGGGCAAGCCATTTTTAAAAGGATTGCGCAAGGCCCAGTCAGAGCCAATGATGGCTTGATCCAGAAAAAACAAGGTCAATGCAAAGATGAATCCCACGGTGTACGCGGCCACTGGGCTCAGGAAGATGGAAACACCGTAAGAAAATAACAGAAAAGTAAAAGCAAAAGTGACAACCTGACGGAACACCATGGCATAGGCCAACATGCGATCATAGCGACCACTTTCAGCCAAAACATCGGTATCAGTTAGGGAAAGGAATGCACAGAACTTAAACCAAAGAGATTCTTTGGCAGGGGAGTTTTCATTCATATTTGACCTCAATTCAGTGAATGAAGTCTGATGCAGACTTCACAAAATAACGTATCCGGGTGCCATGGATTTAATTTGTGACTCTACATTCTGGCTGAAGTTCAATCTGATTGCTACATTTTTAGCAGTTTTCAGCTGTGGTCATACCGAATCGCTTACTCCTCGTTGAACAGCTTTTTGATTTCCTGTTTAACCGCGTCTACCGCTTGCTGATCTCCTTTGGCCTCTAACACTTCAATTAAATGGTCGTATGATTCACGTTCTCGGGGATTTTTTTCAATGGCCAATCGCAAATAGTGCTCGGCTTGATTCAAGTCACCTTGCCTGAAGTGAATCCAGCCCACAGAATCTATGATGGCGGAACTTTCTGGGTTCAATTGGTACGCTTTCATGATGTAATCGTAGGCTTGATCCAAGTTCACATTGGCATCTGCCCAGGTGTACCCCAAAGCATTCAAGGCATCCGGATTTTCAGGGTCCTGACTCAAAATTTTATTCAAATCACGTTCCACAGAAGTTATGTCATCCAGCTGGGCAAATAACATGGCCCGTGCATAAAGCAGCTGGGGATCATCATTAAAAAGCCGCAAGCCCGTGTTAACCGTTTTCATGGCTGTTTCATTGTCCTGCTTTAAGGAATGCAGTGCCAATTCTTGTAGGTAAGCTCTTATGGCGTGTTCTTGCGGGCCATTTTGCACTTGCCTGAATAACACCAAAGCCCGATCATAGGCCTGTTGGTCTACCAACAAATTGGCCATCAACAGCTTGGCTTGATTGATGGCATCACCCGACTGCACACTTTGTAACAGCGACATACTGAAGTCATCATCACCCAGCCAAAAGGCCAGCTCGCCGACATCCAATTTTTGTTGGTCTGTCAATTCCGCAGTCTGAATGGTTTTTTTGAGTTCTTCAAATTTTGCTTCTGCTTCTGCTTCTTTCTCCTGTTGCAATAAAATCATGATGTGTCTGAACATCAAATCGATGTCTTCATAGCCGGCAAGCAACTCTATGGCATCGTCATTGCGTTTCAAATAGTTCAGTAAGGTGGCATATTGATTGCGGTATTCAACATGCTCGGGGTTTTGTGCTAACAGCCACTGGTAATCCTCTTCAGCGCGATCTTCCTGGTCAGTCAAAAGATGCAAGCGGGCCCGCCAATAAACATACGCCTCTGTTTTTTCAACGGCGATGGCTTTGTTTACCCACAATATGGCTTCGTCTTGTTTTTGTAGCTGGGTCAATACCCGACTGAAGGCAAACATTTCCTCGGCATTGGATTGGATAAATGATTTTTCCAAGGCTTGCTGAACCAAGGGATAAGCCACGTCTTTGGGCAATGAAACCAATGCCATGCGAATGAACTCCCATTGGTCATGGGATTCCCCAGCGAATGCCATCATTTGTTTGATGTTCAATGCGGCTTCGCCAAAATTTTGTTGCTGAATGTTGTCAAAGGTACTTTTTTGTAACTGATGCCACCCAAACGCCATGGTTTCACTGTGTAAAGCATCTGTGGCTTGGTCGTTACCTTGATCGTTTGTTTGACTGGTGCTTGAATCAGGTGCGGTGGCATCCGCGCGGGTGGAATTGGATTTTTGCTGACAGCCAGCTAAGGCAAGCATCAGACAAAGCATTGTGGTGTTGGTGACTGGTTTGGCCATGAATCCCCGGTACTTTGGTTGTTGGTTATGGGTAACGGTGTTTAGATTTGCGGGCTCACTGATTTAATTGGGTTAATAACTCAGCCTGCGCTGCTTCAGTCAACGGTTGAATCAGCAAATCCAAATCACCTCCTATGATTTCATTCAACTTGTACAATGTCAAGTTTATGCGGTGGTCAGAGATTCGACCTTGGGGAAAGTTATAAGTTCTGATTCTTTGTGAACGATCACCACTGCCCACCTGCAATTTTCGTTCAGCCGATTGTTCTGCTTTGATTTTGGCCTGCTCAGCATCCAAAATTTTGGCTGACAGCAGGGACATGGCTTTGGCTTTGTTTTTGTGCTGAGAGCGTTCATCCTGACATTCAACCACAGTATTGGTTGGGATGTGGGTGATCCTGACCGCCGAGTCTGTGGTGTTCACATGTTGGCCGCCAGCGCCTGACGAACGGAAGGTATCAATACGCAAATCACTGGGGTTAATGTCTATGTCATCCACTGCCGCCACTTCTGGCAGAACCGCCACTGTACATGCTGAGGTATGCACCCTGCCCTGAGATTCGGTTTCAGGAACCCGTTGCACCCGATGTGCTCCCGACTCAAACTTGAATTTTGAATACGCCCCACTGCCCTCTATCAGTGCGATGATTTCTTTGAACCCGCCATGGTCACCTTCATTGACACTGACCACGCTGACTCGCCATCTTTGCTTTTCAGCATAACGAGAATACATGCGAAACAAATCACCGGCAAACAGGGCCGCTTCGTCACCACCGGTACCGGCTCGGATTTCTAGGTAAATGTTTTTGTTGTCGTTAGGATCTTTAGGCACCAACAATTTTTTGATGGTTAAATCCAGCGCGTCCAGTGTTTTCTCACACTGCTGGATAGACTCCACGGCCAACTCATGCATTTCATCGTCATTCAACATCTCTTTGGCTTCTGCCAATTCCCGTTGGGTGTTCAGATAGTCTCGATAACTGATCACCAGCGGTTCCAGTTGGGAAAATTCTATTGAAAGCGACCTGAATTTATCCTGGTTTTCCATCACCGAAGGTTCTGATAACAGCAAACCAATCTCTTCATAGCGGTCCTGAGCTAAATCCAATTTACTGGCAATCTCAGGAGTCATTTTTCGGTATCCAGGTTAAACACTTCAGCAATGAGTTTGATGTGCTCTTGGTTGCCTGAAGCCAAGATCTTTTTAATCCCTTTGATGTGATCATGAGATAACTTTTTGCCCACTTGGTGGGCCACGGTATTGATGCGGTTAATGTCTGTTTCACTGGCATCTGCCGGTATTTGTCTGTTGACCACTTGTTGCTTGATTTGCTCAACTTTTTGTTGGTACTGTTGCAATAAGTCATGGTGTCTTCGGCTGTTTAACCAGGTTTCCAATAACGCCGCTTCCGCTTCGATGATCCGCCTGGCTTCATCCAAAGTACTTTCTCTGCGTTGCATGTTTTCAGCAATCACTTTCTGTAAATCATCGACCGAGTACAGAAACACTTCATCCAATTTTTTGATCTTGTCATCAATGTCTCTGGGTACCGACAAATCAATCATCACCATCGGTTTGTATTTTCGAATTTTGAGCGCCTGTGAGCAAGGTTCAAAAGTAATCAATGGCTGGGGGCTAGCTGTGGCCGTAAAAACCAAATCAAACTCATTTAATCGGTGGTTAATCTGTGCCAGACTCATGACTTCGGCGTTGAAATGCCGTGCCAATTTTTCAGCCTTTGCCAACGTTCTGTTGGCCACAGTGATGTTGGTGGCATCGTGGTTGATGAGGTACCTGATGAGTAACTCTGCCGTTTCACCCGAACCGACAATCAGGGTTTTCTGTTCATTCAGAGCACCAAAAATTTGTCTTCCCAGTTGTACAGCACAATGGGCTACTGAAACAGGGTTGCGACCAATTTCAGTGTCTGAACGCACCATCTTGGCGGTTTTGAAAGCCATTTGAAATAACTTGTTGAGCTCGGCATTGAGGTGTATTTGGCTGGCTGCATCAAAGGCCCGTTTTACTTGGCCCTGGATTTGAGTCTCACCAACAACCAAAGAGTCCACCCCAGCGGTCACAGCAAACAAATGAGCGGCACACTGGGCCCCAACATAGCAATAAACAGTCTCAGCATCACAGTCAAACCCCATGATTTCACTGGCTTGCGCCTGGAACTGTTTAATGGCAGGTACTGAGAGGTAGTATTCTGTGCGGTTGCAGGTACTGATGACGGCGGCGGCATCAATGCCC